>Ga0206941_10241_pt1 | contig 14800 bp, 4 predicted proteins | sample Alteio_BWOrgHeat_9_FD_153251 | JGI IMG/M metagenome (GOLD analysis project Ga0206941, IMG submission 153251) | Enriched cells from forest soil in Barre Woods Harvard Forest LTER site, Petersham, Massachusetts, United States -... | ecosystem: Environmental > Terrestrial > Soil > Temperate forest > O...
AAGCATTCCCGTCGAATAAACGGCAGGGGCGAGCGTGATCCGGCTCGTCGTCACCTCGTTCATCAGTCCAAAACGCAGTTGCAGGCTTTCGCCGCACGCAATGTAGCGTTGCCTTCTCGACGACCTTGGCAGTGCCAGCAGAGGCTGACTGTCAAGCGTTAGCCACGGGTCGGCCAAGTGATCCTCACTCCAGCTCGTTGCCAAAATCCGGCCGTCGAGATTCCCTCCATCGAGCGCTTTCCGTTGCAGGATCGGATGCCACTCCCCGGCGCCATCCTGAAATGCAGCTCCTGTAGCGTGTTCGCCGGCCCGTTCTGACCTGCATGAGACAATCAACTTTTCTTCGCCACGATAAAGTGACAGACGCGCGATCCTGTTCTCGTATTTGCGAATAGGCGAAATGTCGATCCGAGCTGTGCGGCCCGTAAATCGTCGCCCACAGAAGCGGAAGCCATCGATCGTCCATCCCGCTGGGGCCGTTACTTCGAGCGAGAGTGAATTAATAGACAGTTCTCGAATTCGGAACGAGCATCCCTGAAGCGTCATTGTCGCAATCGATGAACGGTCCGGCGCCCAGATTGCGCCACCATCCAATATGACTTCCATGGCTGGCGGAAAGCCATGCGGAAACGAATACAATGACCAATGCTCACTGCGATCCAGGCAATTGACTTCGCCGGAATTTGTGAATATTCGGACGTCACCGCGAGTGAGCAGAGAGTATCCGCGTCCTTCTTCGGCTTGAAAACAGGTCAAGTCGCGAACCAGACGACCCGTCTTTTCCTCCCAAAGCAAAACATCGAAATCATCGGGCCAAAGTTCCAGTCGTTCCTTGTAAAGCGTTCCGCTCTGACCGATTACGCGCACCTCGCGCGTAGGATTCTGAAGGGCATTCCAGACGCCAATGCGGAGAGATCCGCCTTCTAGCTCCCTGCTGCCGTCCTCTTTTCGGATCAAACGCGGCACTCCGTTAAAACCCTCGACATGGAGCCGCAGGGTGCAGGCTGTGGATGCGGCAACCTCCCCTGGTAGGAAGTCAGAAAGACTGATTTCAAATTCTTTGTTCTTGAATTTTGCAGTGCTCAGAAGAGTGGAGACCAGGCTTTCATCCAACGTTCCGATTCCAGACGATCTGAATTGGCGGTCGCCAGAAAGGCTCGTTTTGATTGTGCCGTGTGCTTCAGATGGATACCACGGATTTCTAAGCAATTCATCTTCGATGTCCTTATCGTTGAGGTTCGCGCTCCATTTATGCAGCAACCACCAAAGTCGCCTGAAGCTGTCAGATCCGTTGTAGCCGGTCTCTCCGAGCAGCGCCTTCATCGTTTCCGGCATGCTGAAGCCGGCCAGCCAGGCCCAAAGTCGCGCAGCGCCTGCCTTCCCGCTGAACCCTACCTGTAACTGGACCGTACGCCAAAAGCGATGCTTTCCCGGAAGATCAAGCTGATGCCGCAGGCCAAGCGCAATACACGTATCGGCCAGAGAGTCGCGGGCCTGCTGAATCGGATATGTCGCTGAATGAAACAATGATGCCCGCAAAGCTGGGCTGCAGGCGTCGGCGACTCGTTCCCATAAAGGATCTTCCATATCGAGCGTGCGCGAAACCGCCGACCCAACGACCAGAAGAACGATTCCTCCCATCCTGCTATTGGCGCGGGGACACTCCGTCCCCGGGCAATGAGCCGCCCATTCGAGAATTTTCTGCCAGACGGATTCGCGCAGTCCGCAGTCAACCAGCGACCATCTTTCGTCTTCTCCCGACGCAGCTAGAAAACGATTCCCGAAATTCTGAATCTCGGCCGTCAATGTTGGAATAAATTGGGGAGAGTTAGCCGGAATTTGTCCAAGCAAACCCGTGACCGGAATATAAGGGGCAGCGTGCATTCTGCATCCCGCGGATCGTGAGATCCAAAAGGCAGTGTATCCCGAGGGTACGGGCTGAAAACAGTGAACAGCGATACAATTTGATTCAACAAATGATATCAACAGTTTCGCTTTCCAAGGAAGTTAACGCAGAATCACCGCAAGGCGGTGCATTTCTGGTTCAGCGTGCACGTGAATTTGTGGAAAGGGTAGTACAAAATGGGCCGCCGAATGAGTTGTTGCCGACTGTCGTGACCTCGAAAGGGCCTTTTTCGCCAGTGCTGCTGGATGCACTATTGCGCGCCTACCCTGAACCGCATCAAGCGATGCTGCAGTTGAGACCGCAGTTGCAAAAAGCCGCCTCGATCGCAAATGTACTTGAGGGTCTCCGGGTCGGAGATATCCCACATCCTGTGGCATTGCGAGCCACCCTCAAACAAAAGATAATGGGTCCCTACAAGACGTATGCGGCGGACGCCTTTTTCGACTTCCTTTATGGAGCGCTCCAGCTGATGGTGCTGCATCGGGGAACGGAAACAGCGCAGCAATACGAAGAACTGTTTCAACTCGCAGCGAGCCAGATATATTCGCTGGTCTCAGTTGGAGCGTCGGATTTGTCGTATCACGTTGAGCACTTCCTGGCGCACGCTGCAATCTTCGTTTCCATGAAAGACTATTCGGACCTGTGGTCTTCGGTCGTTCAGGAGGCCTCGCTGCTCATTGAAACATGGGGTATGACGGCCCCTCCCGAAGGCGTCTTTGTTCACTGTGCCCTGAATCTCAAGATGAATTGCCGGCGCATGCCGACTAGTGATCTGCCCTATGATCTGATCAAGTTTTTGCGCGGCCGTGTTCGCGAGCAGCAAATGACTTACACGGAAGCCTACGAGGTCATGACGCTCACGCTCGGATGGAGACTAGCCTCAGGGCTACTTCGAGTGCTTTGGACCAATGCCGTCAATGATTATTCAAGCCATGAGCGAGGAATGGTCACAAAGCTGGCGGAGGGCGGCGCCGATGATGTTTGGACGATCGCTAGAAAGCGAGGATATTGCTCTGAACTCGGTATTCCCTACGTAAAGACAGATCGGCCCCTCACTAAGGCGAATGAATTCGGCCTCTCTTTCCCAGGGGGCTGGACTATTGGTGGGACCTCGATCATCTGTAAGGCTGGAAAACTCCGCATCCTTCTGGATTGCGGCGCGACGGCCCTCGGCGCAGGCCGAGGCAGTGAACCTGATCTTGAGTTGCTTGATTCTGTCATCATCAGCCATGCCCATCAGGACCATATAGGCGGACTCCTCGAGCTTTATCGCAGAGGGTACGCAGGGAATTGGTACGGTACGCGCCACACGGAGATTCTGGGCCGGCTGACGCTCCAGGATGCCATCAGACTACATCGCGACATGTACGGCAGCGAAGCAATCTACGATGACGTGTTCCTCGAAACAGTGATGGAGAGGTTTATTCCCGCCGATTATGGAATAGAAATCGACCTCGATGAAGACGTAAGCATCAAGCCCTTCCCGGCCGGTCACGTGCCAGGTTCTTGCCAATGGCAGATACGGCATAGCGAGAAGAGATTTGTGTTTTCCGGCGATTTCAATCTGCGCGCGAACCTTTCCGATGCGACTCGAGGTCTTGAATACCCCTCACAGGAAGAAATCGATTCGACGATTGGTCTCGTCGTAGAAGGCACGTATGCCTTCAGCCCAGAGCGCATTCTGGACAATTTCGAAGCGCGGGAATCATTGATTGAACAGATTCGCAAATGCGGGAAAGCCCCGGTGTTAGTCCCGGTCCTGAGTCTCGGACGGGCGCAAGAGGTGTGCGCGGCGCTGTCTGGCACAGAATTCCGAGTTGGAGTCTTCGGCCTGGCTGCAAAAATGACGCGCGCCGTGTCCCGGCTGCTTAGTGACAATATTGTCTTCGATGACCGGACACCGGGATCGATAAGGCCAGGCGACTTTGACGTTCTGGTTGCTTCGTCCGGGTGCCTTCAAGGAGGCCCTTCGAAGATTTTCTATGAGAGCCCTCAATTCAAGGGCGTCCCTGTTATCTTAACGGGCCACATCTTCCCGGGTACGCCGGCGAAAGCCATTGTGGATCGTGTTCCCAGAGTACGATTTTCAGCCCATGCGGCCGCTGAGGACTGGCAGACGTACGTGAGCAAATTCGAAAAGGCGCGAAAGTTCGTGATTCATTTGCCGGGCTGGCCGAATCCGTCAAAACCAAACGGCACAGATATCCCTCATAGGCATTCAGAATATCTTCTGAAGCCGCTATTCAAGGAAGGTGCAGCCTCGTGACCTTGTTGATTTTCCGATGTTAGTGTCGGAGCGTCAAACACACACAATGCCCTGGATGACTGGAATATAGAGAGCCTCTTAGCTCGACTGGACGATTACCGGCGGCTATATAGTGCTCTCCTCAATCGCGAGTACGTGCTTACCCGTTCAACCCAAGACATTTGAGAGCCACGTCGATGTGTCTGGTGCTCACCGGAACCAATCGACCTCGTTAGCCCCGCGAGCCGGCATCATCGACCACAAACAAGGTATCCGCGGCCTTGGGATCGAACACTAATGTGCACCTGCAACATGTGCACTGCCAACTTTCGGATTGATCCAGGTTTGGCCTTCGTCCGTTGACTTTTTGAAGCTGACCGAACGATAAGTAACGTAGTCTTACGGTCAATGGTAATCCGCTCAGCCAATTCGTGAACGATATCACACGTTCGTTGGACTCTTGACTGAAGAAATCTCGCAGTAGAATAGTTGATATGACTTCGACCCCCCGAGTCGACAATATAGGCATCACAATGGGAGGTTGGATTTGGAAGCGTGGAGTTTTCCTACAACAGCGGAGCGTCTTTGGAACAGCCTGGATAGCGATCGCCAAGACAAAATTATTACTTCATGCGCAAACTTCACTCGGGGAAAGAAATGCAAGCCTATCTTAGAATCCATCGCCGAGAGGCTGCACACCCGCGAACAAACGCTTCTTAAGTGGCCTATAGAAAAATTCGAGGCTGTCATCAAGGAGATGAGCCGCCGCGGCGAAGCTAACCTTGTTCTACAGGCTTTTGTTTGGAAAGTGGATGAAGCGCTTCTTGAAGATGTACGTCATCACGTACCCCGCACGGAGATCGACGAAGACGGCTCACTGCGCGCCGAAATCCTCGAAAAGGGTATCGCCGCACTGTTGAAGGTACATCCGCTCGAAAATGTTCAACTCAACATGCAGATGTGGTACGTGGTCGATCCCCACCTATTGGCACACTTACCCGAAATGGATTTCGCGCGCATCGGGCAGTTGATGATTGAGGAAGAAGCGTCTGAAGAATGCGATGACCTTGACATTGGGAGTGGGGAGAACGAAACCGAGGCAAACGAACCGGAATTTGACAGGGAACGAGTTCCTCAACCAACAACCAATCAAGATGACCTGCTGGGCAGCATCCAATTCATAATGGATCGCGTCGGCGATCTCAGAAATCAGTTCACAGGAATCGCAGCAGCGTTCTCCAAGCTCGCGATGGAGTATGCCAGCGGCGTGATTCCAGATCCGAGTTTCGATCCCGACGTCTCCGGCCTGAAATCCGAATTTGTCGAAGTCACTAAGACAATTGAATCGCTCATGGTCGAACTCGAAATCCCAGGTTTTGTCGAACCGCCAGCATCATTGACGGTCATCGATCATGCGATCCAGGAGATCCGCCGAGTCCAGAGCCTCCGAGAGAGTTCGCGTAAACAGATCGAGGCTGCATGTCAGCTCCTCCAAACGGTCCTTTCGCTCAAGAGTAGGGATGGGCGCGAACTACCCGGCCTCGACGCATGCCGGCTCGGCGCTGCCAACCTGCGGGCAAAGATTCAGCAAAACAGTGGGCCCGAATTGCCTCCTGAAATCCTGAGCGAACTGAGTTCCTACGAAACGATTCTAAGGATGCTCGAAAACGGGATCGCTGCGCTGGACGAGAACCCGCAGGCCGCTGAGCAGATCGCCAAGAATTTCGGCGCCGGTCTAGTGTTCGCTCTTGGCAGTGGTGCAATCGTTGCGACCGAATCCATTACTGCCCCTGAATTGCTAACTGTCTCCCCTGCCAACGAAAACGCAGCACAGGGCGAAAATGCACCCATCGAGAACTTCGCGATCGGAGAAATAGGAACATCAGCTGGTGTCGTTGACCATTCCTCTTCAAGCAGTGAAGCCGCGCCTCAGACTCATTCATCAGATGCTACGTCGGAAGAATCACCGACGTCCTTGTCTTGGGCGACTAGTCCACCGACATCAGGACTTTCCAAGTACATTGATCCTTCCCAACTAGACGCGGAAACTCAGGCGACAGAAGAAACGATCGATGAACTCTATGCGGTCGAGGAGTCGACAGATGACGATGAATTGGTCCCTTCGCAGGCAGGCTTCGAACCTCGTGAAGACGAGACCACGGCTGCCTGTGCAGCCGTCATCAGTCAGGCCAACGGCAATATGTCGCTCGATTCTATTCAGCGTCTTATGTGGGTCGCCCTGGGTGAACAAAAATACGGCGCCGCATATCACCTGTCTCATAGCCTTGACAGCCAAACAGACTCTACAAATATATGGACGACTCGTATCCGGGCTGCGATTCTGGGTCAGGCGATCGCCAACCCTTCCGGACCTATTTTCGAACAGCTTAGAAGCGACTATGCCGCGATCGCAGATGCGCCGGATCCCGACTCCAAAGGACTGGCCTTGGCTTTCCGGCTGCTCAGGGTCGCTTCCGCGCTTCGGCCTGCGGTCCTCGCGCCTGATTCGAATGCAAGTGTCCTTATAGAGCCCGGTACGATCAGCGGCTCACGCCTTGACAAGCTCTACATGCTTTGCAGGAAGGTATCCGATTACGCCAATCTGCAAATGCCCCTCGACCTCGCGGCGCTCGAATTCATCGACACATCCGTCAACTTCGCCCAGAGGGTTAGCGCGCTTAAGAATGAAGCGGTGGAGTGGTGGAATCGCGCTCCCCACCTTAACTTGAAGTATGCGCCGGCTGCGAAGATTTGGAAGTCCTGGCTCGACCCCAAGGCCCCCATCGGTCGCTTTATCCAACCGATCCTAACTAATGACCGCAATAGCCTCGCCGACGTAAAAGCGCGGATCGAGAGTTTCTCGACCGACGATAGGATTCGCGGTGCAATCAATAGCGACGCAAAATCCATCAAGCATCACGGTTTCGAAGGATCCATCAATTACAAAGCCCTTGCGGTCTTTACTCGCCATGTCCGTGAAGCAGTCGATCTTGCCCGCCGCTGGGTTGCGCTTCTCGAGCACACTTCTCCCGATCAGAAGGACTACCGCCGGACACGTTTGCTTGACTTGCGCATGATTCTCGACTCTGCCCAGGCTGAACTCAAGGGAGAACTGGAGCAAACCGCGGCTAGCGCCACCGATATGCGCGTCGCAATCGCCGCGCAATTCTGTCTCCGCTCCTTTGACAGTCTCCTCGCGGTGCTTCATCCCGGTAGTGGACAAAGGACCGATGAGCAACCGATCAAATATTTGCTCTCTTCGGATTTGTTGCTTGTCCCGGGCCTGCCAATGACAGAAGACTGGGAGCCGCGGTTGAGTTCCGAGCAATTGCAACGCCTTCTGGTGAATCAGCTCGCATCGTCAGCTACGGAGGATTGGAATAAATCCCTCGATTTCATCAGTGAAGACTGCCGGGACCACGAGGCAGTTGACCGGATCATCGACTACCTGACGTGGGAGAAGACCCACGGAGAGCTTATTGGGCGTCTCACCATTGCTCAGGAGCAGCATCTCAAACAGTGTCAGGGAGCGCTGAAACGGCTGATCGAACAATGCATTCGCGCAGTCGAGGCCGGCGTGAGCCTGGGACTTGTGCGTGAGCACGAACGTGCAGATTTTCTGGATCGGATCGATCAAATATCTTCGCGCCTGGATTTGGTCCGGAATTTCGAAGTTGAAGAGGACATCCTCAAAGGAATTCACACAGCGATCGGCAGTTCTCGGATGCGCCAGGTCGAACAGGTGAAAGAGCGTATCGAATCGGAAGGAGTTCAAAAGGAAGGGTCCGCCTATGAACGCATTTGGGCCGCTATGGATAGGGGCGATGTCGATACTGCGAACGAATATATCGATCTCGTTCTTCGTAATGACGAACTGCCTTCTCCGATGGAGCAATTGAATGACCCCTTCAGGGATTTCTACCCGAAAGCCGCAGCAGAGCTTGAGAAGTTCCTCTCCGCTCTCGATTCACCAAATCTGGCCTCGTATGTCGAGAACGGCAAGAGCTTCCCAGGCGTTGACATGCGCCAGATTCCCGGAGCCCAGCTGAATGAAGCGGTAGCGATGCTCGATGCGTGGTTTACGCTGAAAAAAGGCAAACGCACCAAACAGGAGCCGCTGAAGACCTTCTTCGAAAGGCTTGGCTTCGAAGTCTATCACCTAGGCGAACCAAGCGGATCACAGCGCGTTTTTCTGACCTTGGACGTTCGGCCGCTGACACATCGCGATCGGTGCCCGACTCCTTACTTCGGCTCCGCCTCCGGTGGCCATTATCGCGTCATCTGTCTTTGGGACCGTCCCTCTGAAGACGAAATTCTGAACGTCGTACGACAGGGCCGGAATGGACCTCCTGCGATCGTGCTCTACTTCGGACGGCTTGGGGAACAGAAGCGTCGCGCAATAGCTCACCAAGGTCGGCAGGACAATCTCAGTTTCATCGTTATCGATGAACTTCTCGTAGCGTTCCTTTGCGGCGTGCGCGGCTCCCGCTTGCCGGTGATGTTCGATTGCACGCTTCCATTCACGTGCCTGAACCCGTACACCATGACCTCTTCCATCGTTTCACCGGAGATGTTTTATGGCCGCCGTTCGGAACGCGATCAGATTATCGATCCCATGGGATCTTGCTTCGTTTATGGCGGCCGCCAATTGGGCAAGACCGCGCTCCTGCTTTCGATCAGGGATGAGTTCCATCATCCAGCCGAACAACGGATAGCGCTGTGGATCGACCTCAAGTCGTCTACCGACGATATATGGACTGTCATCGCCCGCGGCATCAGGGATATCGCCGATGCAGACCTCCAAATTGGCAACGTGCAGGAAAGACAGAAGCTACTGGAGCGGATTCAGGCCTGGCTCGATGCAGATAAAAAGAGACGATTCCTCCTTCTACTCGACGAAGCCGACCGCTTCCTCGAATTGGATTCCAAGGAAGACTTTTCTCGCACCTCCAGCCTCAAAGGCCTGATGGAGAAGACGAACCGCCGCTTCAAGGTTGTGTTTGCTGGACTCCACAACGTGCAGCGCGCCACCAAGGAGCAGAATCACCCATTGGCGCATTTCGGAGAGCCGATTTGTATCGGGCCGTTGCTCAACCGAGGGGAAGGAAAGGAAGCGCGCGCCTTGATTGAACGCCCGTTCTGGGCACTCGGATACCGCTTTGAGTCCCCCGACTTGATCGTCCGGATTCTCTCACGCACCAACTACTACCCGAGCCTGATTCAGCTTTACTGTTATCAGATATTCCAGGCAATCAAGCTCGACAATGCGTGCATCCGCAGTGGGCCGCCCTTCGTCATTACGGCGAAGCATGTGGACGAAGCCTACTCCACATTCCAGAATCCGATTCGCGAGAAGTTCGAGCTCACGCTCAATCTTGATCCTCGGTACCGGGTTCTTGCACTGATCATTGCGTTGAACACTCTTCACGGACCATCACGCATGATGAGCGTGAGCGATATTCGCGAATTGGCGTTCGCATGGTGGAAGCAGGGTTTCGCAGAACTCCGCACGGAAGAGGATTTCAGAGTCCTGCTTGATGAAATGCAGGGGCTTGGCATCCTCCGTGAGAAAGCCGGTGAATACGCGCTTCGTGCGGTCAATCTCCTCTCGCTGCTTGGCAGCCAGGACCAGATCGAACAGAGGCTCTTGCAGAGTGCCGACGAAGCGCCGCCAGAGCCATATTCGGCGCACATTCATCGCACCAGTGACCGTAAGCAAAACTGGAGGCGCAATCCCTTAACCGACCAGCAGTACAACGACCTGCGTGGCGAGCGCAATTCCGTCTCGCTGATCTTTGGCTCAAGGGCGGCTGGTCTTGACGATGTGGAACGCTTCCTTGCGCAGGCGGTCGACCCGAGTCACTATGTGACGTGCGATATAGCTGTCAGCGATCGTTTTGCATTCAGGAAATTCCTAGAGAACGTTCGTGAAAAGGCCCAGAGCGGGACAACGCTCGTCATCGTCCGCAGTAGTCCGTGGACGACCGCGTGGATTCAGGAAGCCACGACGACGTCGAAGCGCAGAACCCGTTTCACAAGTGTTGTCTTTCTGGCCGATCCTGCGACCACGTGGGGTCTCATTCCCGACCGGTCGACCATTGAATCCATGGTTGCTGACCGCAGGCTCAACAGTCTCTCGCTTCAGCCGTGGCATCGCGCCGCATTAAACTCGTGGCTCGGCGACTGCTCGATCGGCTCCAACGCCCTCGATGAAGAAAGGAAAATCACGGCAAGAACCGGTCGATGGCCGTTTCTCTTGGACCAGTTCCGGAGCCTGATCGTTACGGGGAATATGAGTTGGCAGTCAGCCTTGGCAAACCTCTGCGGGCAGTTGAACGATACGGGAGCGCGCGCCTCTTATATGGAGGCATTCGGGCTCAAGGAGGAAGCTCCTCTGAAAGTCTTGAAAGCAATTGTTGACCTCGGTGGCTCGGCCAGTCAGGAAGTTCTATCTGGTCTTGTTGAGGGAGTATCCAAGCCCGTGATCGAAGCTGCCTTTTACTGGGCAGATCGGCTGAATCTGATTCAACCCGGCCAACAAAGCGGGGAATGGGTTGTCGATCCGGTCGTACAAGAACTCCTCGAAGACAGGACTAATAATGGACTGGTGGACAATCCCGGGGCCGCGTAGCTTCATCGACGCCGTCATTGATAACGTTAGAGAAGGCAAGTCCGTATTCCTGGTCCTTCCGGAGAACACTCCGGGCAGGATCTCGCATTCATTGAAGGAAGCTCTTCGTGAGGACTCTAACTGGGAGACGGTCAATGTCATTCCGGGTGCGAATCCGGTGGATTTCCTCTACGAGCTGCTTGTGCCAAATGCGGATTCCCGTCGGTTGAGAAGCGAGTCCAGTCTCGCCGGCGAACAGGACTTTCAGCGTAAGCTGATCTGGATTGAAGAAATCCCGGCAGAGGACTGGGCCGCGTGGTCAAAATTCTTTCTCGAATACGAGCGCGTCAGCCGAGCTGTTCCGGAGTCGCGCCGATCGCTGTTCCTCATTCGCATGATCGGCCCCGCAATTGCTCCCACGCCTCCTGCGGCCGTCGGTTTGAGTAGTCTGCGTTGGGACGGTTGGTTGCGACGAAACGACATGCAGCTGTATAGCAATGGTTGCATCAGAGGAAGAAAGTCAGGACTCGAAACCGATCTGACGGCTGCTCTTGTATCTGAACTTGGAGGATGGGATCCAGCCCTTTGCGAGTATCTGGCCGACTTTGAACTCTGCAAACTGATTCAGCCCGCCCAGCTGCTCGAGCAATTTGCAACGGAACGAGATTGGTTCTTCAAACCGGGGCCATATGATGACAAGGCCTGGAGCAAGGGTTTCTGGCAGACCTACCTTGGGAAGCACACACCTCACACATCGTTTGGGGCATTTCTCCTTGGCCAGCGCTTTCTGAACCGCCTTCTGTGGAAGGCTGAAATCGGCATTCTCATGCCGTACATCGAAGAAAAGAGGCAGACGCTAATTGAGCAGTATCGAATGCACCTTAAGCTTCCCTATTACTCAAAATACGGCGTAATTAATGATGTGTACGATCTCGAAATCGGCATATTGGAATTGTTGCTCAACCAGTCAGGTGTCCCATCCAAAGGGGTACTCGAATTCATCAACAACCTGAAGCTGGCGCGCAATCAGCTGTCACACCTGACGCCTGTCGACAGTCCCATTTTGTTGGCACTATGTAGAGACGCAGAGGAACACTGATCCGCACAATCAATTAAGTTGATCGTCAAGCGGCTGCATCCCTACGTTTTGCGCAGCCCGCAGGGCTTGTTCCCGGGTTTCAAGATTCGAAATCTGGATATCCATTTTGTGCGATGGCGCCGATCAGCCGCGTGCCGAGAACGAGTCTTGAACGCCGCCGAGTGCTCGTTTCGCTGCCAACGTGCACTGAAGAACGGCGTGGCCCGATGAACCCGATCACGACCGTACCCTCTCTCTTGCTCCCATCACTCATAATTGCAAAGCGACTTGCATGTGTGTTCAAGAGAAGTGTCATTATCAGTGGATCTCGCTGAGTAGCCGACACTCTATTCAAATTAGTTCTCATAAGTCGGCCAGTGTTTTCTATTGCTGGATGCGAACATCAAACTCGAGTGGCTCGCGAGTCTTACATCGGCAGTTGAACTCCCGCTTCCGCTTGCTGATTCAAGCTTTGATTCTGTATCGGACCCAGTGTCGGCTTTTCCTCTTTCGTGATGTTCATCGCAGATGTTTTCAACGAGTCATGGCTCAGGCGCTCGCCCAGATCTGCGGCATTGTCCGTGAAGATTTGCGCTCCATGAGAGCCTCTTGATATTGAAACGTAGGCGAATCGCGCATTGATGAGGTTCGTATGTATCTCCGTATCCATATTCACCAGGACACGCTCCGCCGTTAGTCCCTGAGAGCTCTGCGATGTCACGGCATACCCGTGATCAAAATGGCGCATCTCGTGCGGATCAAACGTGACGGTTCTGCCGCTGTCCATTCGTAGCGTCAACTCACCGTTGGCGATCTCCTCAACCGTTCCCAAAGCACGGTTTGGAAGATCCAGATCACGATACGGTGCGGTCATTTGTAGCCGATCCCCGACGGCGAAGCTCTTTTCTGTTTCTCGGTAGGCGTCGATTCCTCGCACCCGGGATGGGTCGTAGCCGACAATACCTCCAGTGTCCCTTTGGACCGTAATCAAATTGACTTTCGCGTCGACTGAGATCACTGCAGCATAACTACCGCGTTCCAGCCCGAACTCTTTACTTCCGCGCTGGTATCGTAAAACGTCTCCCACTTCGTATTGTGAAGCCCATCGACGATCAGCTCCGGTCAGTTCACACCGGGGAACGAGTACTTTGAATTGATGATCAGTCTTATCAACCATGCCGTGCGCCTTTAATTCCTGGCGAACGGCTTCATTGATCTCTCGCCGAGAGGCATTGTCCGGCGACACGATCAGCGTCTTTTCGGGCTGCGAAGCATAGCTCTTTGCTATTACCTCGAACCTTGCTTGTCGCTCGGCGATCTGAGTAATACTACCGTGCTGTTGCAGTATCGCGATCCCGAGCACGGTTTCATGCCTGGAAAGATGGTCAACGGCTCTCAGCAACTCCGGATCCTTCTGGCGGATAATCTGATCGAGTTGTGCTGTGTGCATCCCGGCATGTTGCAATTGCTCGAAGGGTTTGCCTGCATCGACACCAAGGTGCTGCCGCGTGTCACCGACAAGGAGTATCTTGTCGTGCGGTCCAAGCCGCTCGACCAAGTCCCGCATTTGCCTGGTTGATGCGAGCGACGACTCATCCAGCATGTAGAGATGCTTGCGAGCAGGATCGCCGGCAAACTCCTCCCTCCCACCCTGGGCAAGGAAGCCCTGAAGCGTGCCTGCGGAGATGCCGGAATCGCGCAACTGCTGAGCGGCTCGTGAAGTGGGAGCAAATCCCTCGACCGCAAATCCGTGAGCCTCGGCGCGTTGTCGGATGGTATCAAGGACTGAAGTTTTGCCAGATCCCGCGACGCCCTGGATGCCCTGTATCTGATCGCTGGAGGTGAGAACCTGTTCGATCGCTTTCCTTTGTGCGTCGTTCAGTTTTGTTTGGGAATCGGTCAGCTGGACCGCTTCCTGGATCGGCATAATTTGCGGGCTTCCGCCTTGCTGGGAAATCATGTGATCGATCACAGCTTTCTCGGCTGCAATCGTCTGACTCGTCGTGAATTGCCGAGCCGTGTCACGTCGATCGTTCGAAACAAGCTGAAACTCACTCTGGTTAACGCGGCTTTCGAAAACTGATCGTATTTCGGGATAGGCCACCAAACCCATGCCGCGTCGGAGTGCATCTCGAAATAATAGCCGTTCATCAGTGACCGCCTCGCGCTCGAAGCTGCGATCCCTGGCGTAACTGACTGCCTCCTGCGCTCTCGCGTTTCTATCAGAAACAGCTTCATGAAATTCTGGCGACTGAGAGCGTTCCCTTGCAGTCGAAACTACCTGATCTGCTTGATTGCCATATCGATCGGCCAACTTCTGATGTGCAAACAACACTTCTTGTTGGGAAAGAATCTGTTTGTTGTCGCGCGTCGAGTGGGCAGCGATCTGAGCTGCTTCGTGTCCCTCGTAGCCATTTTTCTCCATGTACTCGCGGATCTGCTGGCTGCGAGGACTGCTCGCGTCGAGATATTCCCGCGAGTAGCCTTTGATTTCCGGCGCTCCGCTTCTCCCTGTTTCCAGTTCGTATCCCAGTTGCGACAACCGGAACATCAGGGAAGATTGATAAACGGCTGTTGCGAACTGCTGGCTTTCAAACAGACTTCTGGGCTGCAAGGCCCTCATCGTGCCGTCATCTCGCTCAGTCATGTTGAAGATGACCGCGTGCGTGTGAAGCTGCGGAGCTGCGTATCCGTCCACAGGACGCGCCGTATCATGCTCAAACGTCGCAGCCACAAACTTGCCGCTGGTCTCTGCGGGATGATTGCCGCCGATACGCGCTTGTGTATACCGCTCAAGCTCTGACAGGGCGAAGTTGACGGCCTCGCGATGAGCATCCCGCACACGGTCATCATGTCCGACGAGCGCGGTCAGGGAGACGGACTTCGGAGCAGAAAATGTGGCGTCCCAACCGGCTCGATGCTCGACTGGGCTGATGATTTTCCCATCTTGTCCCTGGTATT
>Ga0206941_10242_pt1 | contig 14766 bp, 19 predicted proteins | sample Alteio_BWOrgHeat_9_FD_153251 | JGI IMG/M metagenome (GOLD analysis project Ga0206941, IMG submission 153251) | Enriched cells from forest soil in Barre Woods Harvard Forest LTER site, Petersham, Massachusetts, United States -... | ecosystem: Environmental > Terrestrial > Soil > Temperate forest >...
TACGGATTTGTGCGGTCGTCCGTGGTGATGCGAACGCCGTGCTGAGACAAACACGAAACCGTAATGCTCACGGCTGTCATAAGAATGAAGCGATCCTCGACTACTTGAAGACCGCCACGAATCCCGCCGGCTTGATTATCGAAAAAGTGACGCCAGTGACTCCAATCACTCTTGAGCGCATCCGAGAAGCCATGCCTGGATTTCGAATTCCGCAGAACTTTTGTTATTTGCTACCTGCGTCAGCGCTTTACAAAATCCTCCAGGAGGCTATTATCGAATTGGAATCTGATCGCCCCGTCGATGGATTGATTGAGCAACTCGACCTTTTTTAAAGACTAAACAATGGGAACTACGATGTTAATCTTAGGAGTTCCAGGAGTTGGAAAAAGTACCCTCGCGCGACATGCCGCGAATGCTTGTCAAAATACTGTTGCAATTGACTTCGCCGATTTGATGCTTGAGGTGGCCGCCGTTGGAACAAGGCGAGACGATCTCCAGCTCATTCCGTTCGATGATCGAAGGGTTCTTTTTGAGGGAGCAAAGCGCCGCCTCGGACAACTCATCGGCAGCAACAGCGGGTTGGTGCTACTCGAGGCCCACTTTGTTCTTCGGATTGACGGAAGCATCGTCCGCATGGGTGATGGTTTGCTCAAAGTGGTAACCCCCGTCGGAGTACTACTCGTTGATGCACCGGCGGAGAGAATTGTCGAACGGCGCGCGAAGGATGAGAACAGACATCGTGAAATCGAAACGGCAGATTCGATTAGAGAGTTGCAAATGGCCAATTATATTAGATTGTTGGAGGTCAGTGTCGGGCTCTCGATAAATCCACAATTGTTGTTTAATCTTGAATTGGAGGCGGCGATGAAGGGCGTGCAGTCAATTGTTGAGAAATGTCAGATCGCACAATAAGAGATTCGCCTGTTTACGGTGGGTGAGCAGCCTGTTTGGCACTGTCGAATTTGTTGTTATGATAATTTAGATTAGCGAAATGAATAAATGTGGAAATCGTGTGTAGTCCTGCCGCTGCTGGCAACATTGCCCGTCTATCCGGCATTTGTTAGCATGAGACAATCCCCAGTGAGCATCACTCGCCAGATGATTCAGCGAGAAACCGCCGAAGATGAACACCTCGGGGTAGCATCGGTACCGCCGGCGCTTCCGGCTCAAAGGGATATCCGTTCTAAAGGACATCGCTTTTGACGTGGCCTATATCACCAGTGGTACCCATCCCCGCGGACAATCCATGAATCAAAGCCATTTCAGGCAACTCGCCCCGCTCGTTCATCTCGGCCAGCCCTTTTAGAATACGATTCCAGGTTCGAGGTATGTCCAAAGTTCGAGGTCTGTACCGATGAGGGGCACAAGATGACGTTTTCGAGCGATTCGCAATCTGCATTGCCCAGTTTGACGGCTTAAAGTCGACGTTTTTTCCAGATACTTCAAGGTTCGAGGTGAGATTTCTGACCAAAGCACGTCTTTCCGGGGGAAAACCCGTTTGGTGGCTTTGCCAGGCGTTCAAAGCCAGTTCGAGGTATTCTTGCAACCGGTCGGGTGTTCCGTGGTCGGCACGGGTCACGGCTGAAAGTGACTCCTCAAGAGCCTTCTGATCGTGGAGGAGAGTTGTTTTCCGTTCCTCAAACATGGTCTTGTCCAACACCTGGTCGAGGTAGGCGTCGGTGAGGCGATTCATTCGCTCTTTTACCTGCCCCAGCCTGAGGTTAATACTCCGCGCCTCGTCCTCTCGGCGCTCTTTCCAGGTCGCTCGCCGCCGTGCAATCCATTCCTTGATATATTCCTTTTCGTCTTCAATCGGGCGAAGCCTTTCAAAATACTCGACCAACCGGGCTCGAACCGGTTCCTCGCGAACGGATGTTTTCGGGCAATCCGGTGTGTGGCAGCGATAGTAGACATGGCCCTTTTGGCGCTCCCCGATGAGGGAGTAGCGGCACGTGGCGCAGGCAAGCAAGCGGCGAAACTCGAAATCGTGGCGTTGGGTGCGGGCGTTCACCTTGCCGGACAGGACCGCCTGTACGCGGTCAAAAAGGGCCTTTCCGATGATCGGTTCGTGGATGCCGGCAAATGTCTCGTTGGTTTTTCGGATTCTGATTAGGCCGAAATAGAAGGGATTGTTCAGGATGAGCGAAAGTCCGGAGAGACTGATCCGCCCGCCGTTATGGTTGCGCAAACCGAGCCGATACAATTCATCACCCAAAGTTTCGAGCTTGAACTGGGCCGTTGAATACAGTTCAAACGCTTGACGTACGAGCGGCCCCTTGACCGGGTCAATGGTCTTTGCCTTGCCCTTTCCTTGATCGAGGTATCCGGTCGGCGCATTCAACGGATACAGGCCCTGTTTGAGGCGGCCGTAGAAGCCCTTCCGGGTCTCTTCCCTGAGATTCCTGATGTAGTCGGCGGAAACGACGGCTTGGATATCGGCGGAAAGTCGGCCTCCTCTCGATTGGAGATCAAGGCTCTCACTGACGAAATGAATTTCCACGCCCTGGTCGGATAGTTCGGAAATGGCGGTCCAGTCGCGTAGATTTCGGGCGCCGCGGTCGAGCTTGTGGAGAATTATTCCCTTCGCGCCGCCGGAGCGGAGCAACTTGAGTGCTTGATTGAAAACAGGGCGGCCGTGCTTGGCGGCGGTTTCCATCTCCTCAAGCCAGAGGACGATCTCGAACCCGTTCCGCTCGGCATACCGCAAAATTGCGTCTCGTTGCTCCTGGAGCGACACGCCTTTAGTCCCTTGCTTTACCGTGGAAACACGGATGTAGCCGATATATCCCTGCATGGTGGTGATTGAAGGTCAATCGAAAGATTCCGACCTTGGTTGCTCCAAGGATACCGCATCGGTGTCCTGTGTCAAATCGTCGGGAACATCGCTCGGCTCGGGGCGGGTGCGTTCAAATATGCGGAGGACAATTTCGAGGTACTCGTCAAAGCCGGCTCGAAATTCCGCAAATTCCTCGTCGGAGAGATGTGCGTATCGCTCACGGAGGGATGAATTTGGTTGCTTGTCCATGTCGAGATGAGGATACCTCCCTTCCGAGGCGGACGGTAGACGACAGAGATTGCCGCGATAGGCAAGAGGATCGCTGTCTCAATTGTTGGCAAATTCGGATATGGAACGGAAACGCAACACGATTGGACATCATGGGGGTGATCCAGCACACCGGTCCTAATCGTGCCTCATACCCGTGCGCCAACCGATCCTTTTCCGAATCTCCGATGTGTAGCCAACTGTGCCATTTTGGCCCAAATCGCGGCACACTATTAGGTCACTCTGGCGCAATATGAGCCACGCTTATTGAGCACCGAATCGTACATCTTGTTGATAAGCAGACACAAACACACAACAGGTTGTGGTGGCATGGGGATTGCTCGGTTCTCAACGCCTCCCCGGGCTAGGTAGTTCTAAGGGCGTCGAAGGCTCTTCCAGGGAAGTCAAACAATCACAGCGAAGGAAATGATATGCCTGCAAATCCGGTCCCAGCGCCCGTTTTCGGGAGCACGACGTTAAGCAACCTCCTCCAGACCTCCGCGGTTGGTTTTAATTGGTCGGAAGGATTCCATATATACTGCGAGCTCCGTCCCAAGATTGCCTTGGAAATTGGCGAAGGTGATGAAAGGGCGCTCAAGTTCGTTCAGGTGATTGAGGAGTACACCAATCATGGAATTAACACCGCCGAACCTTTTCGAATCGTTCTTCTCGAACTTCAAGGCACGGTGCTCCACTTTTACTTCGAAGAATCACTCACTCGCGACACGATAATCAAGGCGATCCAGTTTTCATATATATTTACTTCAGCACTCTACGAGGAATTGAGGTCCGATTTGGGCAGCGAATGGGACGGCTTCGCAACATGTATCGACTATGGTCCTGCAATCATTGTTCGGCACGAGAGTGCGGGCGTAGCCTCCGTCGTGTCGCTTGGGCCTGCGGCGAACCGGCCCGCGAAACGTTTACTGTACGGGCGCACTCCGGCAGGTTGTGTCGATGTGCCGGGCCGTTGGGCCAAGGAATTTGGCAAAACCGAATCCGGCGCGTGGTTCACAATCAACCTTCTTAACCGCGACCAGTTTCCGTTTATCAATCAAATGGATGACGTTGTGCTGCGTAGGGACTTGCTAGATCGAGTTCGTCGTTTTCGGGCCGATCAAAAGAGGCCAAGAATATCGTCCTTGGAAAAGGCGAACAAGTTCAACGGCTTTTGCGTTCAAGCGGATCTTGACGGATTCAGTGCAGTGGTCGATCAGGCATTTTCGAGCGGAGCGAAGGCAGTTGAAGCCACCGCTATTGGGTTCAAACAAATTCTGGAGTTTGGCGATCATATGCGGAATTCAACTCCGGGCACAATTGGTTTGCCTTGGGCTGGCGATCGGGCACCGACGTTGGTATCCAAGAACATCTGGTTCACTTTTTCAATGCGGTGGCAAGGTTATGATGCCGGCGCAGCGCACGGAAAGAGTTGGGCCACGCTGTTCAAAAACGTGGCATGGTCGATCGGGGGGTGTCACGGGCGAACAGGGACAAATATTCTTGTGCCGATTCAGGCGCAGGGCCGCCGTTTCCTGGTGGCGGGTGGTTGGCCTGTTGCCACTTCCCTGGATGCACAGAATCTTGGAACGGGTGGCGATGTAGTGACTCACAATGCAGATTACGCCAATCTGGATGCGCCGACCAGAAGCCTTTTCTCGAAAATCACGAACACTGAGTTCTGGAAAACCAAGGAGCCGACCCCGGATAAGCTTAAGAAAGCTGCCGTTGATCAGGGCAAAACGAACCCGAGGACTGGTGCTGATTACCTCTCTAAAATCGCGTCTGTGACAATCCCAGCACCTCGACCCCATTCGTGGTGATAGAGTTTCTTTCAAAAACATTCACCGCGACGTTCGCGATGGGGATTTGCGTGCGGCTTGCCGAAGCGTGTCCGAATTCGAATGTCCTGAGTATTTTTTACAACCTCAACAACGGCGGTTGGTTCATAAACGGCACCCTGCCCCTCAAAGCGCACGGGGAAAACGGGAGTACGAGGAGCATTGTCAGCATCCAGGTAAAGGAAAACTGGATTGACGTTCCGCCTGTGGTGACCGCATACGGTGACTACATCAGATGCGAACAAAACTGGCATGCGTCTTCAGGCTCACTATGCTACGTCCTAGCACAAGAGTGGCAGGACCGCCTTCGAAGACTATTGGCAAAAAGTGACGGCGACATGAATTTGGTGATGGACTTTGCCACTACATGGTTGCTGGCCGCAACCGACAGCCTAATTACCCGTCATTTTTTTGCCTCCCGATGTGGGATAGTGGACTGGCCGGCTGATTGGCCCGAATATGCTCACGGCAATTCGGGAGTCGAGGAGTATAAACGGGATGGGAGGAAAGGGTAGTCGCACATGCTAAATTCAATGGGGAAGAAGGAGCTGGCGGCAGCCATTGCAAGGCAAACTCTGGTTCAGTGTGACCCGACGGCATCGCGCCGACTCGCAACGGCAGCGACATTAATTCGCGTTAGGCCGGGCCGGGTGATTATCAAACAGGGGGCCGCCACCAACGACGTATTCTTTGTCATTCAAGGATCATTGCGAATTATTGTGAATAAAACCACGCAAGTGGCGATTCGTTCGGCTGGACAGCATGTCGGTGAAATGGCTTCTCTCCTGAATTCAACAAGGACGGCAACTGTTGTTGCCAATGAAGAATCCCTCTTGGCGAAGGTCAGCGGGAAAGCGTTTTTGAAGATTGCCGGCGGCCGAACACTGATCTGGCGAAATCTGGCGGTTGAACTCGCTCAACGACTGCATCAACGGCGCAATTTGATTCGTGAACCAAACCCCCGACCGGTTATTTTTATTGGTTCCTCCGGCAAACATCTGGCAGTTGCGGAAGCATTAGAGGAAGGACTTGGTGGACTCAATGCCGTGATCAAAGTTTGGAGTGATGCCTTCAAACCGTCCAGTGTGACAATTAATACGCTGACGACTGAAGCAAAGCGCGCCGATTTTGCAATCCTCGTCTTCGGCAGGGACGACATAGTTATCAGCAAAGGGAAAAGATCGTTCGGGCCTCGGGACAACGTAGTTTTTGAGGCGGGCCTGTTTATGGGCGCGATTTCTCGAGAGAGGACATTTGTCGTTCGACAGAAGAATGCAAACGTAAAGATCCTATCCGACCTAGAGGGCGTGACCCTTTTGGACTACCACCAGCGAAACTCGAAATGCCTAATCGACGTAAAAAAGGCCTGCCGTCAGATCCGTTCCGCAGTGACTGCCGTCGGCATACGTTGAACGGAATGGCGGACGTAGCCAGACCGGGGCGGGTCGCGTTGGATTCTGACCATGGGTATCGCGTGAGCACAAACCAACTTGCCGAAAACTTTGGAAATGCAAAAGCAATACCCTTCTGCTTCGAATTGGCGCTGCCGCCTCCCCGGTGCATTATCAATTCGCCAAAGTCGACGCCGTTGAAAGCACACCGAGGGTAATGAACATCCCCATGAGGTCGGAATTTCAAAATCCGGACCACCTTCGTTTCATCCGGAGGCGGATAGCCGAAGTTTGTGCTTTAATATCTGCGATTTGCCACCGGACCGACGCTCGGTTCATTGCCCTGTTGATTTCCTGGCTGCTGTAACCGCGAGGCCGATGGCGTCAAAAATGTCCATTCGATAATGTTCCGTCATCCATGGGCGCCGCTTAGGTGGGAGTCGAGTCCCGAGTTCGTCGGGAAAAAGAGTGGCAATAATTTCGGCGCGATGCTGTTTGGTTCCGCAGTCGCCATTTCCGAGGGTCCTGTTAATTGTGGCGATTGAGCATCGCACCACTCTGACGCCTCGATTTGCTGCCAAGGCCTCCAACCTCTTACAAAGTTCACGGATGCGACCGCGTCGCTGCGAATCGGGCGCCGTATGATCCTGGAGCGCCAAAACATTTGGATCGTATTTGGAAATCAGTTCATCTGTTTTAAGCAAAGTCTGATCATTCTTTTCCCTCCACACGGTTCGGACTCCCCAGTCGACAAGGAATCGATCTCCCTCAAGGACGGCATATCCAAAACCGCGGGAGGAAGGCGAAATGGCCAGGATTCGGTCGATTTGTTGCGGGTGGCGCTTCATTTGCCTTTGGGACGTTGTTTTGTTTCCGAGTTGGCAATTTCCCGCAAAACCTTTGTTCTCGGTTGGGCCTTTGGTGCGGCCGAGACGAGGGCGTCGGCGCGCTTTTTGGCCCGACCTCGAACCTCAATCTCAACGGTTTGGAAAATTCCCCTGAAGAGCTCGGAAACTGGCCTTCCTAACACCACTTCAAGCGCCAAGGCGGCCTGCAAAGTGGGTACGCGATTAAAAGATTCATAGCGGCACATTTTGGCGCCCGTAGCGGAGCCCAAAAGAAAGGCGACATCGTCCTGGGAGAGTCCAAGACGCTTTCGGTGAGCTCGCAGATAGTTTGGGATTCGTGGAGTGGCCATCGAGCGTTACTGAACCTGAGACAGGTTCTGGACCTCCATGATATCGGTACGGACGAAAAGCCAAAGAGGAGCAATCTTGCCGCAAACAGCAATTTCAGAAAAAAGCACCGAGGCAATCTCGATGCCGGTCAGGCATATTTTATTACGCTTGGCACTATTTCGTCCAGTGGCGTGCTTTCGGATGTTTTGCTCAGAGTGCCTAAAATTGACGTCGCCGGGAGACTTGGTGTACAATTGTGCATGCGATGCAGCGGACTCCCAAGAAAAACGCAAATCGAGCATTCTTCTTCGATCTGAGGGATCGGCTATTGCCATATTGGACCGATGAAAGCCCAAAGATTTCACATATTGTTGTGGAGATGGTTGCCGGCGATAGTATTGAACGTAATTCACTGAAAATGGGCCTCGCGAAATTGTTACGGAGTCTCCGTCTCCATCCCGTTTCGGGCGGGATGGTGGATCATGTTTTCCCACGGAAGGGCTACACTCTCATTCAAACGCTCAAGGAGAGCCATATCGCCTTTCACGTGTGGCCAGAATCACTGTATGCACATGTCGATATAGTGACGTGCAAAACCGGGGCTGCTTCCCTCTGGGAATACAGTACCGAGGAGATAAAGAAGTGTTTTATCGAGCATTTCAATCCGACTGCGATTCGGGTGTGTCTGTGGTGGTATTGAAAAGGAGGATTTGGATAAATGAGGAGAAAAGGTCAGGCGAAGTTCGGCGACGTCGCATCGCTTGCGCGTGCGATAGTGGAGTCGAGGCCTTCCGCCGACCGCGGCTTGGAACAGTTCCACATGACGGCCGACAGTCTGGTCGAACAAGTCTTGGCGTTGAAGCCCTACCTTATCGGTCAACGCATGATCGTCCTCGGTGACGATGATCACCTTTCCGTGTTGATCGCCAAATACACGGATGCGCGCGTCACCGTAATTGAAATCGATGAAAGAGTCTGTACGAGTTTGAATCGGTGGGCGCGTAGGCTCTCTCTCAAAAACCTCACCGCCCGAGAACATGACATCCGCGACGGCCGAATTAGAACGGGGCGTTCCAGATTCGACGCGTTTTACGCGAACCCGCCTTATTCTTCAAAGAACCGCGGCCATGGAATGCGAGCGTGGGTGAGCTCCGCGATCGACTGGTGCAAACCTGCGTGCGTAGGAATTATCGCAATGCCATCGAATCATTTCGACACTACATGGGTCAACGAGAATTGGATCTCGATGCAATCGTACCTCGCAAACAATGGCTTTAGGATTGTGGAACTCTCGCAGCATCGCTCGTCGTACTTGGGGACGACCGACGCTAGCTTGCATTCCTGCAATTTGATCGTGAGGCGAGTTGATCCGACCATGCGGTTGGTTGAATGCGCACGGGCTGGCAGCAAGCTTTATAGGTAAATCATCTCAAGATGGGTTGATCATTAATGGCCGTGTTGATGAACTTCTGAGTCGGACATGAGGGGACCACGACCGAGAGCCGCTGCGTCGCAGGAGTTTATAATCCGTCTCGAGACTGTTTTGTTGGGAATACCAGTGACTGACCGCACGAGATGTTTGCTGGAAGTGGTTAAAGCGGTAAAGCGCGGGGACAAGAATGCTCGGTCGGTATCAGATGCCGGAAACCTAATTGCTCACTACAAGCCAAGCGTCATCGCAATTGAAGGTCCCCAAGGATCACTCCGTGGCTCGCGGATACGGATGCTCACCAAGGAGATTAGCGCCTTGACTCAGGATACCGATATCAAAGTGGAACGATTTTCACGCAAACAGGTGAATCTTGGGATTTTCCGAGAGGAGCAAGGAACATAACATGCCCTGGCGCCACTCGTTTTCCGGAGGAACTGGGATTCGGGCTGCCACGAAAGCGCCGGCTTTGGACGAGTGAAGGTTACCAGATGAATATCTTCGATGCGGTGGCGCTCGCTCAAGATGTTTTCTCCAGTGAACTAAAAGGCATCGTCTTAGGTGGAGTGGCGCTCTTGCTTCGCGGATCTCTCGCTATGTTTAGATCGGTTGAAACTAATATTCAGACTCTCAGAAGCTAAATCGTGTTCGACGTGCCACTTTCCTTTCGTGGCATCCAATTCAATCTTCAGACAGCCACTAGTTGTTTTCGCTTTTGGTCCGCCGATGCTTATCAACCGAACGGTTTGAACCTCCTGGGCGGGATTACCCGCATCCGGTTTTGAAGGCGAGGTTGGTTTGTGCCGCGGTCCGTCAGGGGAAAGCAGTAAATGTTCCCCAACTATTTTCCACCCTTTATTATGAACCGGTATTTGAAGAACACGTTCAATCGAATTCGTTTTTGACCGTGCCTTTCTCAGGGCCGTAATTGTCATCGCGGGAACGTTTATTTTTGTCGACGCCTTAAATATAGAGCCAGTTGTTCCGCTGATTACCGTTTTGACGAAGTCTGACGATTTATCAAACGCAATCGGTTTGTCGAGGATCGAAAACATTGCTTTCATAGATGCAGTTTACGATTGTTGTGAGATTGTGGAGTTTAGCTCCTTGAGATGGGCGTAGAGCTTCTTCCCATTCGGATTCTCATCGAGTAATTCCTGACCGGTAAGTCCAAAGCGCCGGATGTTCGCCAGGCCTTTTATCTGCTCATAAAGGCTGATGAAATTATCCTGAGCGTTCACTTGAGCCAAGAGTTTCGCGCGATCGACCAGGTCAGTTTCCCACCAAAACGCGATTTTCTCCATAAGGTTGACATTGGAGCGTACAATTTCAGCAACCGTGTCATTGTCCAAATCAAGCTTTTGAGCTTCTGTTAAAAATGTGAGCTTCGCCATATCCGGCCAGAGATCTGCCAACCGCTGCGCCTTGGCCGCTTCTTCAGACCGTTCTGTCGCTCGCTGGGTTTGCAATGTGGCAAATTTGGCCTGACGGGTTGCCAGCCAAGCAAATACGGCGGCTGCTACGGTCCCAAAAGCGGTTAAAATGTCGCACGCGCCTTTCCAATCTCGAGATTCCTCGGAACTCACTTTCTGTTCGTTCACTGTTCGTGCGATGGGTTTCAAAGCATCAGTTGCGGGAGCCGAGTTGGACTGCGTAGCATCGGCGGAAACGCCCACCGTGGGTTGGGATCCGGTGGTCACAAATGCGATTATAACGACCGCGACTGTCCCATTTAATCGTTGTAATATCTGAAGACTCATGAAGTGTTTTGTGAGAACGATGGATTGTTTTATTTCCAAAACAACTCGAACTGTACAATGTCATGATTAAGCAGAAACACTAATCGCGAAATGCGATAACATCGTTGAGCGCGCTTGAAACATAGATTTTGCCGGCCCACACTTGCACCTTTCCAGCCGGCAACGGACCCGCGGTGAAATGGATCCTTTTCGGGTGCTGTCCCGGAGGGAGTTCGTCGCATTCAACAACGTTAGTTCGGGGACCATCCGGACTTACGTACATGGTGGTGAGCTGGTAGCCTTGGGCCTCCTTAAACTGGATGGCTGATTCCTGATCGGCCAAACTGTCCGTCCCGTCTAGTGAAAAGTTCATCGAGTCGTCGTCCTCCTTATTTCGTCAGTTTGAACGCCTTCGCGAAGGCCGCGATTGTTGTTTTGTCGTTCGGATTCAATGTTCTTATCTGCTCTTGTAGCAGCTTAAACACATCGTCTCCTGGTTTGGGTGTGATAGGCGTTGGAAGGGCGCTGAGAATGCGCGTCGCTTCGGTTACGTCCTTAGCCCTTGCGAGCTCACCCAAACGATCGGTTAACTGCTCCACAGTAAGGATTTCAGGTAGGCCCGCTTTTTGTAGCATTTCGATTCGCTTTTTTGTGGAATCGGAGATTTCAGTCTTTGAGTCGGCAGCGGCTTTGCCCGTTTGTACGGACATTGTTTGGAGTGCGCCTTGCAATGTGCCTGCGTAAAAGTAATCCAGCAAGTCGGCGAGCGCTTCGTCGAATGTATATTGCATGGCGTTGCTTGCGGTCATTTTTCCCGTGATCAAGAGAAGCTTTTTATTGCGCTCGCTTTCCATGGAAGACAGTATTGTCTCTGTCGTCTTCTCTCTGAACCAGTTTTTATCGAATGAAAGCCGAGCGCCCTTGAAACCGGTCAAGATCGCTGCGAGGGCAGTCTTGGTTGTCTGTCCCCCAAAGGCGGTTGTGGCACCGGCGAGCCCCAATTCTACCCAATCAGAGCCAGTATTCAAAAGCGCGCGATCATCGTACAATTGTCCTTCGAATGTGTGATATGTGAGGTCCATCTCCACTCGAATTCGCTGAATCATTGAATCCCTGAAAATTGTTGCCTCATTTGTTTTTGCGGCCTTGTATGCGTCTCGATAGAGCTTTTGATCTCCGTTAAAATCATCCGCAGTATAGGCGACAGTAGATCCACCAGATCTTAGCACCTTTGGCAATTCCGGCCCAGTGGTGGAACAACCGGCTAGCCACAAAACGCTGAGGAGAATGGTAAACGGATATTTGATTGCGTTCATGGACACTTGTCGCGTTCTCGTGTCGGGTCACTAAAGCGTGTTCGGAGATGTTGCTACGCTGTCCGCTCTCCAGTCGGTTTGCTTTATCGGGAATGGCCGTCCATGAACCAAGAGGGCGGTAGGCACATATAGGGAAGGTGGGGTCTCCGCAGCCAGACGGTCGATTCGGGTAAATACGGAATCGTGAACTTCTTGACCGTCCAGGATGACGCGATTGATCTTTCCTAGGTGAAAGAATTCCGACAGCTTGCCGGCGAACCCGAGAGTATCGAGAAACTCCTTATACGAATCCCGTATTTCGCCCTCGATATTCGCCTTTTTCCAAACATTTGCATAGGCTGGCTCATGAGGCAATCCAGCGCCAACGGCCTTTGAAATCATCCACCAGAGCGTAATGTCGGAAAGTCCATATTCGATGTAACCGCCGCCCACGTTTGTATGTACGCCTGCAAACCAGACTTCCTCTTTTGTGGCGGTTGGACTGGGATTGGTTGAATTCCAGGGTTCTGGTGCGAATGCTTTCCGCTGTTCGTCGAGCGCGAGCGCATGGACGACGGTTGTCACGTTGGTGGGCGAGATTAGATGGAAATTATTGAATGATTCACCGAACGCAAGCGCACCAACGGTATCCCAAACCCCGACAAACTCCACCGTGACGTCCCGACCAAAGGACTTTCCCTGCGTGGCGTCACCTCGGTTTCGGTAGGACGTGAACGCATCATCGAGTTCCTCTTCCTTTATTATCCTGGGCAATTTGGGCAACCCGACAAACTGGAGGAACCCAGCGAGGCTTCGCGCCGCAAACGCGCCGCGACTGAATCCGAAAATGAAAATATGGTCCCCGGCTTGATGACGCGCACACAAAAACCGGTAGGCATCGCGAATGCGTTCAGAGGTGCCGGTACCGGTTGATCCCTCAAAAAGCTTGTTTGCGACGGTTCCTGAACTTCCGACACCGTTGAGATAAATTGCCTCACCGTTTTCGTAGTCCGGGTCGTCTTTGTCGGATATCTTGAGGGGCGCTATGGTGCCATATTCCGGTGTATCAACTCCCGTTAGAAACTCGTATAATTGAAGAACATTTGTTGTCGTGGCAGCTTCTTTGGAGGGATCGATCGGATCTTTATCAGTTTGCCCTGGGTGATTCCAAGTTCCGTCGATACAGACAACGTAGGTTTGCATGGTTGAGATGGTGAAGTCGTTGTTTCGATTGTGTGGCTAGGTGAATGTCGGGTTGTTCAACCCAAAATGGCCGCGGTTGAGATCGCAGGTGGCCGACCACACCGTTTCGTTATTGTTTTCCCTTACCCTGGTCGGTGTCCTGGCTGTTGTCGGCGTCTTGCCCTTTCTTTTTGGTGATTTTGCTCAGAGTGTCGGTGAAGTCAGTGAAAACATTAGCCAACCGGTGAATGCCTTCGCTGCCGCCGGCGAGCATCGCTCCGGTAACGACAATATCCACGAAATTAAAGGTGCGTCCCGTTGCTGAGTTGTCCGGCAAAAGCGCGTGCAACGCGCGCACTCCGGCAAAACTGGTCAACAAGCCAAAAGCGAAACCGACAATGAGTGCCACCTCTTTCGTTTCAGCTCCGTAAATTGCATTGGCCTCAATAGAATTGTCGTAGGTTTTTTTGGAACTGGCCTCCGCTTCCCGAGCTGCATTCAAATCATCGGCAAAGCTCTTTGCATTTGGGACAGACGATGCGGTGATCCTGTCCGAAACCTCTTTCGTCTTCGTAACCGCTGCGTCATACAGCAGTTTGACCCTTTTTTCATCGCGATCGAGCAGTTCCGCGGTTTGATCCCGAAATACCAGAACCACCACCTCGATAGCACGTTCTACAAAGAGCGCTACCGCGAACAACCAAGCGATCACACTGGCAAACGTCTCGGGTTTCAATTCCTTGAAAAGTCGTACAGGAGGCGTTTTGTTGTCCTGCATTCGATAAAGTATTGCAAGGATCAACAGGGACACCAACAGAAGCCCGATGGCCTGCACCCGCTTGGCTTGGGTGGGCGGACCGTCCGGAACTGTAAAGTCATTTGCCATCGGTTATCGCCAGTCAAAGGCGAAGTGAGCTGAGCCGGAGCGCGGCTCGATGTTCACTCAGTGCGGTGAACTTTTAATTGTCGCCCGGTTCGGCCAAACTCGCCTCTGCGATACTTCACATGCGAGCTACGCTTCAGACGATGAGACATCCGGAGGGTGCGATACAAGAGGGAAACATATATACAGTGCTGTATATAATAGCCAAGTGGACTTCCATAAAGCCGAGTCAATCTTTAACTCAGCAGCAGAATGTACCAAGCCGTCGGAAAGGGGTTTTGCGCCGACTCCTGGGAATCTTGCTCGTTTCATTTCCGACAGTCGCAGCAACTATTTGTGCCAAATGTACTGATGCCACGATTGGGCGGGTTCTGAGAGGGCATGACCAGCGAGGAAAACCGGGGAATCACGGGAGTTTCGGAACAGAACGCAGTCTGGACTATAATCTATCCATCGCATACTAACGAGGCACGCAGGACGAAATCTTCTGGGAAAATGTCCCTACGCGCTCTCGGTTTGCGCCTGATCAAGTGTATGCGAATACTGGCTGTCGATCGACGGTTTGTGACCGGGACGCATTGACTGTTTGGAATCAGTCATCGTCGAAAACCACGAGCGGTGGCCTTGTGATGTGTAGCAATCTAAACTGTGTAAAAATGCCAAACTGAGGATGGTATGCCGGCAAATATTGCGATTGTTGACGATGAACCCGAGCTTCTCGAGGCTCTTAGGCGGGGTATCGAGATCGGCCAGGATTTTGTCTGTGGAGGTTGTTACCGAAACGCAGA
>Ga0206941_10243_pt1 | contig 14715 bp, 13 predicted proteins | sample Alteio_BWOrgHeat_9_FD_153251 | JGI IMG/M metagenome (GOLD analysis project Ga0206941, IMG submission 153251) | Enriched cells from forest soil in Barre Woods Harvard Forest LTER site, Petersham, Massachusetts, United States -... | ecosystem: Environmental > Terrestrial > Soil > Temperate forest >...
AGGATAAGACCCCGGTGCCCTCGCATGCAGAAGTGACCGTTACATTCCAGTTGGAATAACGGTGTGACCGGCGGTGTGAAAATGCCGTGCGCGGAGATTTTTCGCAGCTTGGACAAGATTGCGCAGCGCGGATTTTACTTCGGGCCAGCCGCGAGTTTTCAACCCGCAGTCGGGATTGACCCACAGGTTTTCCGGGGGGAGGACGCGCAAGGCCTTCTCCATCAAATTTTCCATTTCGTCGGCATTGGGCACGCGCGGTGAGTGAATGTCATATACTCCCGGGCCGATTTCGTTGGGATAACGGAAATCGGCAAACGCGCCGAGCAATTCCATGTTCGAACGCGAGGTCTCGATGGTGATGACATCGGCATCGAGCGCAGCGATGGCCTCGATGATGTCGTTGAACTCCGCGTAGCACATGTGCGTGTGGATTTGCGTGTCGTCGCGCACGCCGCTCGCGCACAGTCGGAAGGCCTCGACCGCCCAGTCGAGGTAGGCGGGCCAGTCGCTTTTACGCAGTGGAAGGCCCTCGCGCAGTGCGGGTTCATCAATCTGGATGGCGGCGATGCCCGCGGCTTCGAGGTCGCTCACCTCGTCGCGTAGCGCCAGCGCAATTTGGCGCGTGGTGACAGAGCGCGGCTGGTCTTCGCGCACAAAACTCCACTGTAGCATGGTGACGGGGCCGGTGAGCATGCCTTTCATCCAGCGGGAAGTCAGTGACTGCGCGTAACGCGACCAGCGTACGGTCATGGGCTGCGGGCGCGCGACGTCCCCGTAAATGAGGGGTGGCTTGACACAGCGCGACCCATAGCTCTGCACCCAGCCGTTTTCAGTGAAAGCGTAGCCAGTGAGTTGTTCGCCAAAGTATTCCACCATGTCATTGCGCTCGAATTCACCGTGTACAAGCATATCGAAGCCAGTTTCCTCCTGAAAGCGCACGCATGCGGCGGTTTCTTCCTCAAGAAAGCGTTCGTAGTCGGCGGTGCTCAATTCGCCCTTTTTCCATTTTGCACGGGCGACCCGCACGGTGTCGGTTTGCGGAAAGGAGCCGATGGTGGTGGTGGGGAAGGGCGGCAAACGCAGTTTGGCACGCTGGACTTTTTGCCGTTCGGCAAACACGGAATCTCGGCGTGCATCCTTGGGCTGAATTTTATCCAGCCGGGCTTTTACCGCGGGTTGGTGAATGCGTGCGCTGGCGGATCGCTGTACATGAACAGCGTCATTAGCTGCCAAGGCTGCACTTACCGGAGGCTGATCGCTTAGAAGGTCTCGCAGAATAACGACTTCGCTGAGCTTTTCTTCGGCAAAGGCGAGCCATCCACGCAATTCGGCATCAAGTTTCTTTTCTGCGCGTAGCGACACGGGAGCGTGCTGGAGTGAGCAGGAGGTCGCGACGACCAGACGTTTGTTACCCAGCACATGGTGGGCCTTTTCCAATACTTCCAGACTGCTCCGGAAATTATTTTTCCAGATATTGCGTCCGTCCACCACGCCGAGGGTGAGTACTTTGTTGCGCGGGAAACTGGCGAGCACCTGTTCGGTTTCACTGGCGGCGCGTAGCGCGTCATGATGCAGGGCATGCACAGGCAGATTCAGGTAGGTGCTGAGATTCTCGCGCAGCGGGCCGAAATAGCTGGCGATCCAGAGATTCACCTTCGGCACGGCAGCGGCAAGAGTCGTATACGCGGTGACCAACGCGGCGCGTTCGGTGGAGGAGAGATCGAGGGCGCAGACTGGTTCGTCCAAACGCACCCATTCCGCGCCGAGTTCCCCGAGCTGGCGGAGCACTTGCGTGTATACCGGCAGCAACCGCTCCAGCAACTGCCAGCGGTCGAAATTTTTCGGAGAACCGTCGTGCAGTTTGCCGAGCTTTAAATAAGTCACCGGGCCGATTAACACGGGGACCGTTTTGATGCCGAGGGCGAGCGCTTCGGAAAATTCATCAAATGGTTTGCGCGAAGATAAGGCGAAGATGGTGTCCGCGCGCAATTCAGGGACTATGTAATGGTAGTTCGTGTCGAACCACTTGGTCATTTCGCTGGCGAAGGTCGCGCTTTGACAGGTCGGGCAGCCTTCATGGCTCGTACCGCCGCGCACGCCGCGAGCGATGGCGAAGCGCGTATCGAGATCCACATCTCCACCCTGCCAGCCGAAACGCGGTGGCACATTGCCGATCAGGCAAGTGGTATCCAGCACCTGATCGTAAAATGAAAAGTCGTTGGAAGGAATTAGTTCAATGCCTGCGCGTTGTTGGGCCAGCCAATGTTCGCGGCGAAGGGTGCGGCCGGCGGTTTCCAATTCCGTGCGGTTAATTTTTCCAGACCAATAGGCTTCAGTCGCGCGTTTGAGTTCGCGGTGCACACCGACGCGGGGATAGCCGAGAGTGGCGGTGGAGATGTTTTTCTTTGTCATGCCCGCAATTTTTACTAACGGCAAAGGGCTTGTCAAGAAAACATATAATCATATCGTTATACGTTGATATATGATTGGGCAAGCGAAGAAGCATTGTGTCTATAAACGATTCATAGAAAATCACTTAAACCAAAAGTGCAAGAAAGGTACTCGATAGATTCTGTAGCAAACTGTCTACGGGGTTACAGGGGTAAAACTGGGAGGGCTCATTCCATTAACATCGATGAGAACCATGACTGGTCGTGCATCCGGCTTGCTGGGTGTGATGCTGATTTTATTAAAGCTTACTCCATCAACGTGCCGCAGGTAGAGACCGTAGGCGGGCATCACTTTGCCGAACATATTATATTCGGGGTAGGTGGCTTCCTTTTCGGGCAATTGCACTTGGGCATCCTCGGCTTTGCCGCCGCCGGCCAATTCGATGTCTATATTTTCCAATTGAAGTGCTTCGACCGGGTGTCCGGGAATGCCATTGATGAGGAGGCCAATTTGCTTCGCGCCGGTCACATGTACATTTTGGATGGTGATATCGCGAAGGGTGCCCACCGGTTTCGTTTGATCACCCGTGCGGAAGGTTTTCAAGCGCGCGCCCAGTCGGATACTGATTGGCACGGTGACGCCGTTCATGGTGACATTGGAAATCGTCACGTCGTGAAGGTGTGAGCCGTCCACTGAATAGAGGGCGATGCCGGACATGCCGACGTTGTGGATCTGGCAGTCGGTGAGGGAAATTTTCTCGAAGTCACCGAGGGACTCGGTGCCGAGCTTGAGCGCGTTGCATTTGGTGGAGAGGGTGCAGCCGCTGGCGGCGATGTCGCGACACGGCAGGGGACTGGTAGTCTTGAGGCAGAGGGCGTCGTCGCCGCTATCGATGTCGCAATCGCGGATGCGCACAGCTTCACAGGAGTCGAGGTCAATGCCGTCGTTGTTGGCCAAGCCAGTGTCGCGGGTGCGAATGGTGACGTGCTCGACGGTGGCATGGCGGGTTTGAAAGAAATTGAGCGTCCAGGCGCCGGGATTGGTCAGGTGAACATCTTTGACGGTGACATCCGTGCAATGCAGCCAGCGCACCAGAAATGGACGGATTTTGTAAGGAGTTTGCGCGGCTTTCAGCGCCCGTCCCTGACCGTCAATGGTGCCGTTGCCTTCGATACCGACATGGCTAACGCCGTCAGCGACTATCAGCGCGGAACCCATCACAGCTCCGACGCCGTCGATGAATGGATCAACATTGCGATAGTCGGCGGCGTTGGGGCTGCCGAGCAAAACGGTCTTTTCGTCGAGGTGGAGGGTGACGTTGTCTTTGAGCTGAATGGTGCCGGTGAGGTAACGCCCAACGGGAAAGTTGACCGTGCCGCCGCCTTGAGCGTTGCAGTCATCGATGGCTTTTTGAATAGCGGCAGTGTTGAGCGTGATGCCATCACCAACTGCGCCGGATTTCGTTACATCAATGGCGACACCGGGTTTCTGTAGAGTGGCGCAGGACGGAGTCAGCACCAGTAAGAGAGGAACCAACAGGCAAGTCAGAGGGCGAAGCATCGGGGAATGGGGAATCTGCTACAATGCTGTTTGCTCGAAGGTAATGTTTTAAACCACTGATTATAATGGCGGAGAGGGAGGGATTCGAGCCCCCGATACCCTTGAGGGTACACCTGATTTCGAGTCAGGATTTAAGGGCAATTCATTCTTTCACAACATTTCGGAAGATTACAGCTTAAATGATTTATGGTTAGCCGGAACGCCGTCACTGCGGACAACGGGCAAACTGAAACTTCCGATCCCGCAACCATCTGGCGATGGCGCGAACAATACCAAAATGACTTTGCGGCGCGGATGAACTGGAGTGTCGCCGATGCCTACGAAAAGGTTAATCACAATCCACAACCAGTGCTGAATGGCGATACCACCAAGGATGTGCTTGCGATTCAGGCCAAAAGCGGCACCAATGTCGCTCTCTCTGCCGAAGGAATGAATGTTACCGAGGGTTGCTTTAGCCTGGGGTGGTGATCGCTCGGCGTTTGTTCAAATGGGGAAAAGTAATTTCCGGTACGGGGACGCACAGAAAATTGCATAGTTGTGGCCAGCCGTCATCATGCCCGAGGTTCATCCGCAACAGGCGGTCCGTGCGGCTATGAAAATATTCCAACACCTGTTTTTGGTGTCGCCGGTAAGCGGTCGGAAAGTCTGAGGCCGTGGGCTTTAGTTTTCCGTAAATGCGAATTTCGGCTTCGAGTCGAAAAGCTTGGGCGGGATCCGGCGGGGTAGGGGAGTTGGCAAAAGTTGCGTAGTGAGCCGATACTGACGGAAGCCAGCTTTCGACGTCACGTTCGGTGTAGATGAACAGGGAATCAGGGAATATTTGGTCGAGTTCGCGGAACCGGCAGGCGACGGTGATATCGGTCGCGCCGCGAAACCGGGAGAAATCGGCCATGGCGGCTGGCCAGTGAATCACTGCAATACCCAAATGTGCGAGCGCCACGGTGAGGCTTGAAGTGCCGGTCCGTGAAATCCCGATGCCAAATATTTTGTTGAATTCGCGCATGGATACGGTGACGTCTTTAATCTTGGAGCAAGATTATCTAGCTTTCCATCCAATTTATATTTAAAGTCCGCATCCTCCGTGACCATCCTGACAAAACGTTTGGCAGGGTTTCTGGCTGGGGTGTTTTTATTGCTGTCGACGGTGAGCGGCCAGCATCCGACCACGACCAATCCAGCGGCCGACCAGTCCTGGCCCAGCGTGGGGTTTCAACTGGTGCTGGACACCCCATCCTTTTTAACCGGCAAAACAGTGACCATACCGCCCGATAATTCATCGGGGCGCGGCGATATTATCATCTATATCACCAATGCCGGCGATGGTTCCAACCGGTTGTACTTGGTTGAGCGCCGGGGCCGGATATGGATTATGGAAAATGGTAAATTGCTCCCCGATCCCTTTCTCGATATTTCCGGGTTGACCACTTACGAACCTAACAGCGAACGCGGCATGTTGAGCCTGGCTTTTCCGCCCGGCTACAAGGATAAGCATCATTTTTATGTGTTCTACACCGCCAGCAGCAAAGATCCGGGTGCCACGCTGGGCGACTTGACGCTGGCCCGTTATCGCGTGGACCCCCAGGATCCCGTGCATGCATTGAAAGACAGTGGAGAAATCATAATGCGCATCCCGCATCCGCAATACAATGGCCAAAACGGCGGGCAGATTCTCTTCGGCAAGGACGGCATGCTCTATTGGGGCACGGGCGATGGCGGCGGTGGCAGCGATCCGACTAATAACGCGCAAAATCTCGACTCTCTCTTAGGTAAAATGCTTCGTTTGGATATGGAGGGCGGGCGCGATCCGGAAAAAAATTATCACGTTCCGTCGAGCAATCCGTTTGTTGGCAATCCTGCTGTACAGCCCGAGATCTGGGCGCTCGGACTGCGCAATCCTTATCGCTTTTGCTTCGACCCCGTAAATGGCGACCTCTATATCGCCAATGTCGGCCACGAGCGCTACGAACAGATATACTATGCGCCGGCCGGCGGCAAAGGCGGCGAAAACTATGGTTGGAACATCTACGAAGGCACGCACGAGTTTGAAGCGCCGATGCCCGGGCCGCGGAGCCTCAATCCCATTGTGCCGACGGTCACTTTTCCGATCGTGGATCTTTCCCATCCTCTGTTTGGCCCGGATAAATTTGTCTGCATCATCGGCGGCTACGTTTATCGGGGAGCCGAACATCCGGACTGGCAGGGCATTTATTTTTTCACGGACTGGCAGAGCGGCCAAATCTGGGGGCTGCGTCGCAATGCTGTCGGCAACTGGGAAATGCATGTGATGGACACCGGCAAATCCCCCCTTAAGGGTCTCGTAAGCTTTGGCGAAGACGAAAAAGGCGGCTTGTATGTCAGCAGCTATGGTGATGCCAAAGTTTATAAACTGATCGACGCACCCCGCAACCCTTAGCGCGGGATCAACGCTCGCCCATCCTTATTCTACCCCATGCTTAGCGTCATCATTGTCACGTACAATGATCCAGTCCGTCTACGCCTTTGCCTGCACGGCTTGCTACGGCAAACGCTGCGTGATTTTGAATTGATCGTGATCAATGATGGTGGTGATCGAGAAATTAACCGGCCGGTCTATGAAGAAATGCGCCGGCTGGGTCTTGCGATTGACGAGATTTGGCACGGCCCGGAGACAACTGATTTCCGGCTGGCGGCGGCGCGCAACACCGGGTTGCGGCGCGCCCACTGCGAGCGCACGTTGTTTATAGATGGGGATTGTATTCTTGCGCCCAATGTGTTGGCCGAACATGCCACGTATGGTTCTGCACCGCAGTTGGTGGCAGGCGCGCGCAAACATCTGCCCGCACACTGTCTACAATGGCTTCAGCCCGAACAATTTGATGAGCTCGACCAGCACGTCGTCGCTAATGACGAAAGATACCGGCTGTTCGGGCCCAAATATGTGGGGCTGCGGAACCTTTTGCGCAAAGGCGAGCGGGTGATTCCGTTGACGAGTTATGTACTGGTTTGGGGGTTTCAAGTAAGTGTGCCTACATCGTGGGCCCGGCAAATTGGCGGATTTAACGAGGAGTTTGTGGGTTACGGTGGTGAGGACGAAGAATTTGCCGCCCGCATGAGCCAGGTCGGTACATCGTTGCTTGGCCGTTTTGATTTGATTTCCTACCACCTCGATCACCCCCCGCGCCACGTAGGCAAGCGAACTTGGTTGGACCGCGTCAAATCGTCAGTGGCCCGGCCTGACCCGGTCCGCAATGGCGGTCCTTTGCCGGGTCCGGATGGCTTTTAAGCATTCAACTAAAGTCCGAGATTGAGTGCTTTGATCCTGCGCCGTACTGCCCAGTAACGGCTAGACAAGGGTGCGACAGATGTCATTGAATGGTTGCCGTCCGGCAATGGCGCTTTCGCGCCTGCTTGGGCATTATGGCTCGTGCCTCATTATCTCGACAGCCATTCAAGTCCACAGCGCTAGGCATTCTTTTCCTGCACCACGAAGATTCGGCGACGCTACAAAGCAATTTGCTTAGCATCCGTAAGGAAAATCCTGGTGCCACGATCGCAACCATGAGCGCGGGCCGGGCGCTGCCCGGCGGGTATTCACTAGCGGCCACGCCAAAAATTAAAAAACTGCACGCGGGCAGCGGCGCTACCGGTGCTGATTGGTTGGTGTGCTCTTGGATCCAGCAGCGAAAAGAACGCTGCCGCAAATGGTGGATCGTGGAGTGGGACGTTTTTTGCCTGATGCCGGCACGCCGCTACTACCGGCCGGTGTGGAGTTATCCTTTCGTAGCCTCGAGTGTCCGGCTGCGGCACCGCGAGCCCGAATGGTATTGGTTCCGCGAGGTCAAAAACCTGCCCGTGGAATACCGCCCGTATGCGATGGGGGCCGTGCCATTTTTATACTTGGTCGCCGATGAGGCGTTGGTTCGTATTTGCACGACACTGATCTCAAAACCCACGGTCGCAGGGAATTCCGAGTTGCGGTTTGCGACCGCCGCAAACATGTGTGGATTTCCGGCCTGCGGCTTTAGCCCGCCGGGTGATAAAATAGGCTGGGCGAACTGGGTGGTGCTGCCCGGGGAAAAAGGTATTTTGCATCCCGTGAAACGCCCAATGGATTACGCAGCACGAAAAGATTTGGCGATAAAGCAAAAAAAATAAATATTTGCCGCAGCTGTCAGCCCCTCAATCAGCGCTGTGCTACTGCGGAGAATTTGCGCCGTTTTTTCACATGCGGTTGGAGGCTAAAGTGCGGATTTTCGCTGATGGTTCCGGGCAAGGAGAAATATTTTACGCCAAGCTTATGCACTACGTAGTTGAAGCTTAATTGGTCCCGGCGCGAGCCGTTCATGATTTCTTCATGCCACGCCTCGTTGAAGCGGACGATGGCCGGGCTGTGCCGCCGCAGCAGGATGGTGCATTCGGCCAGGCCGTTGTGAAATGGATAGCGTTCGGTGAAGTACCTCTTCATCTGGCGGTTGATTGCCGCGGGGTCATCTAACTCTAGCTGCAGACAGATTCGGCCTTCCTGGAAAATGCAGTCGTGGTAGCGGTGCTTGAAAACAGCCAAATCATGCTCGCGCAGATACTCCTCTATCCATTGGTGGAGCGGCCAGGTGGATTTGACCTCGACCGACCCGTCAATCCACAGGCTGTACTGTGCTTTGGGGAAGTAAACGTGGGGCAGGATTTTGTGAATCTTGGCGTTGCGGCATGGATCCAGAAATTCCTGATGGAGTGGCCGGGTATCCCAGCCGGTATCAGGCTGAGGATGATCCAGAAATGCGATAAAGTCCGCTTCGTTTTCCCACTGCCCGGGGGGCGGTTTCAGCTTGTCGTAGCCTTTGGTGATGGCGGTGTAAACGATGAATGTTTTCATGACCGGCCATGTATGTGGAAACATCTCTAATTTGGGCAAGGTGATTAAAGAATCGAGCGACTTTTTCAGTTTTTCCGACAGCGGGCCTTATACAACGTTTTCGGCACCCGGGGCGCTGTAGCGTTTTTACCTTGCTTGGCCAGCAATTTAAACAACTCCAGGATGGGGCTGATGTTGTTGCCGCGGCCGGCAAAATGCGCGTTTACGCATGGTGAGCGCCGCAATGTCGTCACGCGCTGCTGCAAGGCTTCGCCTTCCAGAGGCGCGTTGACCAGTTGGTTGTAAATCAAAGGCAGGGGCGCAATGGGATGGGCTTTTAATTGAATGTGTTTGTTCAGGCCGGTCTGTTCTAGCCAGCTGCCATACTGCGGCCAGTAATCCTCGCGGACGCTTTCCAGAAAATTTTGATCCTCTTTTTTTCCAGCAATATACAAGCCGCCGTTGCAATAGCTGTTGGCGTCCAGGCCGTAAAGCCGACATTCGTTTTGGGTAAGCGCGTTTGGCGGTTCGTGCACCAGGCAAAGTCGCCTGCCTGCTTTTTGCCACATTTGCAGTGGTGACCACGGGCGCAGGCAAAAAATGTCGGCGTCGAACACTACAAGCACGTCAGCCTTGGGTAAATATTGAAATGCCCGGCATTTTTCCCAGGAGGGATGGCTTTTGCTGGTACGTGAAGTAATGACGTGGCATTCCACACCGGTCATCTTTTGCATTTGCGAGGCCGCCACGGCAGCCACGCGGTCCCATGGCGTGCCCACTCCAAAAGTAATGCCTTGGATTTTCATCCTGGGTGTTCGATCTATGCGGCGAAAATGAAGATGAGCAACGAAAAGGGCAGGGGGCTTATTCGCCGGGCGTCGGCCGACGTTGCCAAAGCACGGCTTTATTCTTGAGCGGCCAGCGGGTGAATAGCTGGGTCAATAAATCGATGCAGGCGGGTTGCTGCGCCTGGGCAGATGCAGAGTGTCCATTTTTCTCGAAATAAGAGTCATCGCCATAGGGATAGCAACTGGTAAAAATATATTTTACGTTTTGCGATACACACGACTGCAACACGTCCAGCGGCGAATCCAAGTGTTCGAGAACTTCGCCAAAAATTGCCATATTTATCCCGTGCAGTAAGGTGGCATAGTCCGTTGGGATGGTGAAGCGTCGGGCCTGCAAGCCTTCACGAGCCAGACGAAACAAAGCGAATTCGGTTGCTTCCGCAGTATCGTAAATGGCGACTGGCGCGCCAAGGCGGGCAAAATACAGGCCGTAATCGGCTACTAGGCAACCAAAATCCAACACTGCCAAGCTGGCGATGGTCTCCCGTAGCGAAGATAATTTTTCGTGGACCATCTCGGCTTCGCGAAAGCGCGTATAATCAATCATGGTCCGAAAGATATGTGGGTCAAAACCCGCCTCCTGGCACCGGGCTTTGCGGTGGTCGTGCGCTAGAAGTGCCAGCCGGTGAATGAGCAGTTCATCGGCCTTATAGAAGGACGCGAGCGTCTTAAAGCGGTCTTCTCTGGACTGCACGTTGGTCATGATTTCGCATTATAAGGAGCGCAACAAGGCTTCATATTTCCGTACGATGGCATCAACGTGAAATTCCGGCGCGCGGCGCAGGCAGTTCCCGCGCAATTCATTATAAAGATCGTTGTCATTTTGCAAGGCCCGCACGGCTTCGGCGCAATTGTTGGGGCTGGAAAAAATTGTGCATTCAGGCCCGATTTCCCGGTAAGCTGGCTCATCGCTGGAAACGGAGGGCGTGCCGAAACCGATGTTGTTGATGAGCTTGATGCCGGAATTGACCGCCAAATGAAAATCCAAAATACCCTTTTCGATGCGCTTCACTATTTCCGGTTTGAGCGCCAACCTGGGCGCAACCCGGTTGCGGTACGTCGGCGCACGCGCCAGTCGCAAGTTTAGGCCGATACCGGTTTGACGGAATATTTCAATGATTTTCTCCTGAGTCAGCTCCTCGACATAATAGGCGTCAAATTCGACGCCAGGCAGCGGGGGCAGCCAGTGCCGGGCGCCCAGCCACACGGGCCGTCGTAGCGTCGGCGGATTGGGCGGATTATCAAAATTGCAATGATGATGGGGAATCACCTCGACTCGTCCAAAGCGTGCGAAGCGTTCGCGGGCGGTTGTGGTGCTGACCAGATATACTGCGACGTTTTCGCGCGGTGGCAGCGCATCAATGACGTCCCATACGACCATGCCTTTCCGCGCGATCAGCGTTCGGTCATCACGCCCCAGGGCTGATTTAACGCAGACAAAAACCGTGTAGCGCTCAGTCAGTTCCGGCACCGAAAAGCCCCCCAAGGTGTAGTCACAACCCAGCCGCGTGGCGATGTCCACACAACGGATTTGTCCACTGGCAAACCCGCGTGCATTCCCAATGAAAATGACTTTGCTGAGATTCATAAAGCGCTCCCCGATTCTGCCAGCCGGCGGGCCCGCTGCGCCCGGTTTATCAGACCAGTATGGGCATACAAGATATTTTAGAGATGGAAGGTGCCAGTCCGCTGACAGTGAAAAGCAAGATGATTTGTAATGGTCTACATTAACGCTTCCGGTACCCCCTATGCTTTCTTTTGGTTCGAATGAGAGCACAGCTACAGCACCAAACAGAAACGCCTACCGTCTAAACATGTCTTGAAACAGTACTCAAAAGCTTGCCGTGTAGGCGTGGGTGCGGTTGAATGAGGGTTTAGGCACGCTGGTTATGATCGGTTGGAAACCCAGGCCATTCATCTTCATCCACATTCCCAAATGTGCGGGTACGAGCATTGAGCACGCGCTTATTCCCATCATCACGGGCCGTCCCTCGTTTGGCGAATTGTCTTCGGAGGAATGCCGGCAATTTTGCCTGCCGGGCGAGGAAGGCCTACAGCATGCAAAATTGGCCGATTTTTCCGGACGCCAGACACTGGAACAATTTTTCAAGTTTGCGATTGTGCGAAATCCATGGGATCGCGCGGTCGCGCAAATCATGTTCCTGCGGCGGCGTAAAGTGGATTTATTTCCCATTGACGCCGATTTTCGCAAATGCCTGCGCATTTACTGCGAATCCCGGCAGGTGATCCGGCAACACGATTTGGGCGCCTGTCAGCTGGACTTTTTACAGACGTCGGCGGGCGTCCTAGGAGTGGATTTTGTAGGCCGGTTTGAGAATGTGGCCGAGGATTACAAAAAAATCTGCGTGCATCTGGGTCTACATCCTGCGCCCAAGCTGCCCCATGTCCAAAAGAGCACACGGGTCTGGCACTACAGTGCCTACTACGACGATGAAATGGTGCAAATGGTGCAACAGCGCTTTGCCCAGGATATTGATTGCTTTGGCTACAGGTTTGAACACCAGACGGGATCCAAATAATTTTCCCAACGATGCCTGAGCCTGTTAAAGAAGTAGCGTATGCTTACTTGTAGCCAGCAGCTTGCAGATCGAATAATTTGGCATAAGGTCCCTGCTGGGCCAGCAGTTCCTGGTGGGTGCCGAATTCGACCGTCTGGCCCTTCTCCAGCACCAGGATGCGGTCGGCCATCCGCACAGTGGAGAAACGGTGTGAGATGAGCACGGCCATCTTGCCCTCCGTCAATTCAGCGAAGCGTTTCAACAACTGATATTCAGCGCGCGCGTCGAGCGCTGCGGTCGGTTCGTCGAGAATCAGCAATTCGGCGTTGCGCAGGTAAGCGCGGGCCAGCGCAATTTTTTGCCATTCCCCGCCCGATAATTCGACGCCGCCGTCGAACCGCCGGCCCAGCATCTGTTCGTAACCGTCTTTCATGCGGTTGGCGATTTCCGAGGCCAGACTGCGCTGTGCTGCGGACTCGACGCGCGGCTTGTCATCGATGGCGCTGATTTCCCCCACGCCAATATTCTCGCGCAACAGGAAATCGTAGCGCACAAAGTCCTGAAAGATGACGCCGATCGCCCGGTGCAGCGATACGACGTCGTACTCGCGCAGGTCCACACCATCGAGCAGGATAACGCCCTCGTCGGGGTCGTACAGGCGGGCCAGCAGTTTGACTAGTGTCGTCTTGCCGGCACCATTTTCACCGACCAGGGCCAACCGCTCGCCCGGCTCAAGAGAGAACGACAAATGCCGCACCGCCCAGTTTTCTCGGCCTTGATAGCGAAAGCCTACGTCGAGAAATTCAAAGCCGCGCCGGATCGGGTTTGGCACCGTCAGCGCGCCTGGTATGGAGACGATCGAGGGCTGGATGTCGAAAAAGGTGAACAAATCGCTAAGGTAGAGTGCCTGCTCGTAGAGCTGCGACAATGACATCAGCACATTTTGAATGCGATCGCGGCTTTGCCGGAACGACGCGGAGAGAAACGTGAACACGCCGATGGTGAACACCCCCATGGGCGAATGGTAGCCGCGCACCGTCAGCACAATAATCCACACATATGCGCCATAATAGCCCAGGGCACTGATGCCCGCGAGCACCCAGCCTACCGCGCTGTGGCGAATGGCCAATTCGGCATTCGCACGGTCGTACGCCTCGGCCAGCGCGGAATATCGTTCCACCAGCCAGTCAGATAGGGCGAAAAGTTTGACTTCCTTGGCGGTTTGATTACTAGCGCCGGAATAGCGTAGGTAGTCGAGCTGGCGCCGCGCGGGCGTCCAACGATAGAGGAGGGAATAGCCCATGCTGGCAAAACGGGTTTCGCCGATGAACGACGGCAGCACGGTTATGGTCAACGGAATCAACAGCCACGGGACGTACAGCGCCAGCGCCACCGTCAGCGAAAGCATCGTGATGACGCTTTGAATCGTGCCTAGGATGGTGTTCATCACGCCGATGGAGCCGGTGGTCTGGCGGCGTGCGCGCTCCAGCTGATTATAAAAATCCGGATTTTCGAACTGGCGCAGGTCGAGCAACGCGGCATGCCGCATCAGGCGCACGCTGACCGCCTTGCTGAAGAGATCGCCCAGCAACGACTCGCAGAGTGTGCTGGCCCGAGCCAGAGCGTCGTTAAAAATCACCAAGCCGAGTTCAATGGCCACTAGGCGCCACAGATACGTCCATCCCACAGCTTGCCCTGCGTTATGCTCGCTCACCGCCGCGACGACGGCATCAATCGTCAGTTTCCCCACCCAGAGCATACCTAGGGGGACAATCGCTCGCACCACGCGCAGAATAATGATGGCGATGGCGTAGCCCCGGTGCGTCTCCCAGACCATTCGGAGGAGCTCAGGAACGTTTTTGAACACCTGAGCACGCTGTTGCCAGCTTGGTTTCTCGGCCTTGGAGCGCAGATCGCGAGGGTCAACAGGGGCGTTTTGCTGGGCCATGGCGCTTAGCCTTACTTAATCCGGCGGTGAGGCCAGCGTCAACACGGTGGTACGTACGTGAATAAAACCTCGCCCCTGCGATTCAAGGACGCGAGCGAGACGGGGGCAAAGGGCTTTGCAGCATCGCCCGCAATAAATCGCGTTGCGGTTCGCTGATGGGGGCCGTTTCAAGCGCCGCGCTGGCGGACGCGGCGTCTTTCTGTGCCCATGCGGTAAAGACTGTGCGCATTAGTGTATCATTGATCTTATCCGGACTAAGCGTCTTTAGCCAAGAATAAGCCAGCGCCGGATTGTTCTGCGCCTGGGTCGTCACCAAGCGGGTGACAGCGGCATCGCGTTCCGGGCTCTCCGGCAAAGCGTCGACCCATTGCGAAGCGGAGGCGGGATCCTGGTCCATCCATGTGGCCACGAGGCTCCCCACGGCCGTGACGCGGGCCGGGCTCTCGGGCAACGTCGTCACCGCTTCGTCAGCTGCAGTGGGAGATACTTTGCTCCAGGCGCTGATGATGTTGCCGAGCATGGGCGCAGTGTTGTCGTTTATCGGCATGCCTTGAGCATAGTTCCAGGCCCCAGCGGGGTCATATTTGGCCATGACCAATACAACGGAGACCAGTGCTT
>Ga0206941_10245_pt1 | contig 14596 bp, 2 predicted proteins | sample Alteio_BWOrgHeat_9_FD_153251 | JGI IMG/M metagenome (GOLD analysis project Ga0206941, IMG submission 153251) | Enriched cells from forest soil in Barre Woods Harvard Forest LTER site, Petersham, Massachusetts, United States -... | ecosystem: Environmental > Terrestrial > Soil > Temperate forest > O...
TCGCTACATTCTGCTAAGCAATGCACTAACAAATGTCGTTCATATGCTCCCAATAAATCTCGTGGCTCAGTCATTACAATATCAAAAAAACGTTGGAGTGCTCGCACATCATTGGCTAAATGTCCTGCTACATAGCGCCATACCAATTGAAAACGTGGGTTATAGCGATGTTCTAAAATAATGTGATATACCTGTTCATAACTTTCAAAACCTGAGGCACCCACTTGTCTCAAAACACGTGCAATAGCGCCTGCAGCAAAATATTCCTGAAAAGTTAAATGGATAAAATAATATTCGCGTCGATTACCCATTTTGGGCAAAAAACCAGAATGTTGCAGACGTTCTCGTTGCGCTGCTTTAACACGTGCATCTGCTCCTGGCATGACACTTTGAATCGCATCATCAATCGCTGTTTCTGGTAATACAATTTGATTTGCTAACATGCCTTGACGTGCTAACTGTTCCAAACAAGTTTGTGTGATATCCGTATGTTCACGAATATATGCGGGCGTACAGGCTTCTCGTAGAAGCTTTTTATCTTCACGTAGTAGTAAATTTTTGAAAAGATTCTCAACCAGTAAATGATATAAAGCGCTGACAGTGAGAGAAGCCTCAACTGTAATTCTTTCATGCAAAGGACAAATCATCGCCAGTTGTAGCGGAATATGTGCGATACCCCAGATTGCGGGTTGACGTTTCAGATAGTCGATAAGTGTTTTAGCTTGGGCTTGTGCGACTTCTGGCGCCAATCTTTGTTGTGGACTTGCAAAAAAGCGCAGAATATAGGCTTCGATATCTTTAGGCATAAAACCCATTAATTCTAAACGTCGATCAATACCATGTAATTCTGCAGTGTCATGCGGACGCGAAGAAATCAAACAACAAGGTTGCGCGATTAATTGTTCAAACGCCCTTTCCAAAGGTGTGTGTTGTGTCGCTAATTTTTCATCATAACCATCTAATAAAAATAAAAATCGATGGGGATTATCGCGAATAGCAAGACGAAGTTCATCACATTCTGCTGCTATTAAATCTCCTCTAAAACATTCCGCATTGATGATATCCACCACATGATATTCTCGGGGGACTGCGTAACGTCCCGGATCTAATCGACGTAAGGGAATCCAGAAAACAGCATCAAATTTATCTGTAAATAAATGATCAGTTGCCCATTGATAAGCAATGTATTGGCATAAAGTACTTTTACCAATACCTGCACGACCCATGACTAATACTCTATTGGGGTTGGCAGCAGGTGTTTTAGGGTCTGGATTAAAAATTGCTGCCAGTTCAATGGGTGTTTTGGGTGTATATAAATCTTCCCAGGAACGTAAACGTTCATCGCGAAATTCCTGCCTTACGTCTGCTGCCTCTCTGCCTCCCTCTCCATCAAGTGCCCGTTCTTTTTCTTTATGCTCTTCATTTTGAATGAGCGTTAAACGAATAAATGCATCGGCAATGGGTTGAGGTTCTCCTTCAATCGTTTGCAGCTCGCGATGGTCAATTTGATAACGACGTTTGAGTTGATTAAAAAGATCGGCAAGTCCTGGCATAGTATTCTCTCCATAGTTTTTAATTTCATTTTGATGCGACACATGCAGATGAACGACAAAACATGTTCAATGCAGGCACCACTACATCTGCAAGCAATTGTGTATTCAAATCAACCCGCACCCATTCACCACTACGCGCATGCACTTGTTGAATTGATCCTGGAAAAGTCGATTGATAATGCGTAGTGAAACGACTTAATTCATCGTCATTAAGTTTCAATTTGAAATAAGTGATTCGTTCATCATGACGGCGAAACATCGCACCGGTTTGATCTCGATCAATACCAGCCATCCGAACTAACGTTTGTTCAACAGCAGTGCCAATATAAATTTCTTGGTAATCAACGTGTAGCGCTTCTGCAAAGCGTCGCATTAATTCTTCGTGAGTAAATTTAGGTGCTGGAGGTCGTGCAGCTGCTGCAGGCACAGCAAATACACCACGTTGGCTGGCAACAGCAGCAAGAGAAACTGGAGATGCAGCAGAAGGATAATCTGTATCAAGCGCCCTATCGCGTTGTCTGGCAGGCACAGCACCTGCAGGTGCTCTATCAGACGCAGCATCTCGAGGATAATAACGCACAATCAACTGACGTTCTTGCTGGAGTAACCAATGATAAAGTGCTCTGCCTTGCTCATCGCCATGACGCAGCATGAGTCGGCATTCCAAACCCACATTGTGATTACGCACCACACAATTACCCACAGTTTGCGGGGAATTAGCAGGCCATCGAGATTCTAAGTCAGGTCGCGCGCCTCGATTAAAATGTGTGTTATAAAGTCTTGGCAATGCTTCTTCTCTTGGCAAAAATCTTGCTTGCAGTGCATTTATCAAATATTCGATAAAAACAGGATTTTCTAAACCTTCTCGAGAAAAAGTACCCACCCAATAAGGTAATACTTGACTCTCTCTGGTGGGATGAGACTCTCTTCCGTCACCCAAATTATTTAACTGCACAATCCATTGATCGCTCATACGTGTGATTAATAAATACATCGAGTGACCATCTATCTCGCTGGGTGCAAAACCAGTGGCATATTCATAGCTTTCACCCTCAGCTAATGTAGATAATTTCTCTATGATGTTTAATGCAAATGCATGAAATAATCGTCGACGTTCTGCTTGGGCACGGGCTAATACTGTTTCATCAGAATGCGCAATATCCGTCGCCAAATTAATTGTCTCAGCATCACGTAAATTATTTAATGTCTCTAGCATCAATAAACTTTCGGTTTTTAACAAAGCCAAGATGAGTAATTTATTTTGTGGCAATGCTGTTTCTGACAACAACTCTCGTTCAATACGTAGCATTAATTCCGCATACAATCGAATACGTAAACATAAAAATTCCCTGGGAAACATGCCTTCTAGCGGTTCTTCTGGCTCACCCTCACCCACACGAATATTGCCTGCAATAGAATCTAGATGGGCTAAATATCGCCAGCGTTCATCGTGCCAAGTAGTGCTTAAATTGGCTTTAGCAGTCCAACGTGCTACTTGTGCGTTGAGTAAATCTTGATCTGTTTGTTCACTATCCGCAGTGCCTTCATAGTCATAGATTAATTTATCTAACCAAGTCTGAAATATTGTTAAACTGACTTGCTGGCGACGACGTAATAACATCATTAATAATGCCCAACGGGTTTCTTCACTAGGGGGATGACACATGGCTAAACTAATAGCGGTATCAAAATCTCCTCTGCCAGGCAAACTTACTGCGGCAATATTTGCACCTGCTTCTATTAACGCTTGTACCACTTCAATATGTCCTGCTTGAGCAGCACACATTAAAGGTGTAAATCCACGTTCGTTATGTTGATTGTCTAAATCTGTTTGTGATGCCGCGAGCAATTCATGAACTTGAACTAAATGACCAGCGCTTGCAGCTTCATGCAAGGCTGTATCTGCGAGCATGGGCAACACGTTGAGGGGTAAATGGATGTGTTCTAACCAAGCTTTTTGAACCTCTCGGATAAGTAAATTTTGACTTCTGGCTGGCAAAACAAATTGCTGAAGTATGCCTTTTTCCCAACAGCATAAAGCTTGAGTAACAGGATCGAAAAAAAATGCGGTGTTGTATTTGGCAAAGCGAAAAATCAAAGCTATAGATACGGCAGTATAGAGAGTTTCTTGCTCCTGACTAGCTTGCGATAATAAATTAAAGAAAATTCCCAAATCAGCGGTCACACCCAATTTTCCTAATGCAGCAACAGCAACACTATCGCTGCTTCCCCCATCATCCCAATAGGGATATAAAATCATATCTAGCAGGCCATCTAACACAGCCGGTATCACAGCAGCTGCACCTAGATTTCCTAATGCATCAACGGCAATGAATCTGACATCAATATCCCTATCTCTTAAAGCACTCAACAAGCCAACCAACAGAGCGGGCGTCGCAGCAACTGCGCCTAGCTCGCTTAATGCAAAAACGGCCGTCTTTCTAACTCCCGCATCCGTGTCTTTTAAAATACTCAACAAGCCAGACAACACAACAGGCGTCGCAGCCGCCACGCCCAACCGTCCAAATACCTTAACGACAGCATATCTGACACTCTCATTCTCATCTCTTAAAGCCATTAGCAAACCATCCAATACAGTGGTTGTCGTAGCAATGGTACCCATAATATTTTTAAATGCATCAGTGGCAGCTCCGCTAACTCTACAATTCGCATCTCTTAGAGCCATCAGCAAGCCATCCAACACAGCGGGCGTCGCAGCAGCCATACCTAAATTTCCCAATGCAGCAGCGGCGGCCTCTCTGACATACCCATGCGGCTCTCTTAAAGCCATTAGCAAACCATCCAACACAGCGGGCGTCGCAGCAGCCATACCTAAATTTCCCAATGCAGCAGCGGCGGTCGCGCTTACATACTCATCCGGCTCTCTTAAAGCCATTAGCAAACCATCCAACACAGCGGGCGTCGCAGCAGCCATACCTAAATTTCCCAATGCAGCAGCGGCTTTATTTCTAAGATACTCATTCGCATCTCTTAAAGCTCTCAACAAGCCAGCCAACACAGCAGGCGTCGCAGCAGCAGCGCTCAGATTTCCTAATGCACTAGCGGCGGCAGCTCTGACATAGGCAGCAGCTCTCAGATTTCCGAATGGATCAGCGGCGGCAGCTCTGACATAGGCAGCAGTTCCCATATACTCGTCTGCATCTCTTAAAGCTCTCAACAAGCCAGCCAACACAGCGGGCGTCGCAGCAGTTGTGCCCAGTTTTCCTAATGCCTCAGCGGCAGCAACTCTGATATCCTCGTTTGCACCTCTTAAAGCTCTCAACAAGCCAGCCAACACAGCGGGCGTCGCAGCAGCTGCACCCAGCATTCCTAATGCTTTAGCGGCAGCATTTCTAACCCTCCAACCTGCATTTCTTAAAGCATCCAGCAAGCTAGCCAATACAGCAGGCGTCGCAGCAGCTGCGCCCAGCTTTCCCAATATCCTAGCGGCATGATAGCTGACATCCTCACCATAGCTGACATCCTCACCCGGGTCTCTTAAAGCAATATCCAGCAGGTCCGTCAACACAGCGGGCGTCGCAGCAGCTGTACTCAAATTTCCAAGACTTTTAAATGCATCAGCGGCAGCGCTTCTAACATCCTCATCCGGATCTCTTAAAGCAACTAGCAATTCATCCAATACAACAGACGTGGCAGCAGCTGCGCCCAAATTTCCTAATATCCTAGCGGCATCACGTCTGACATCCTCATCCGGATCTCTTAAAGCAACTAGCAATTCATCCAACACAACAGGCATCACAGCAGCTGCATTTAGATTTGCTAATGCAATAGCGGCATAGTATCTAAAAATCCAATCCTCATGTCTTAAAATAATATCCACCAGACCAGCCAAGACAGTGGGGGTCGCAGCTATACTCACATTTTTAAATGCATCAGTGGCATCAAGTATCTCATCACTATTACTCACATCCGTATAAGCAACTAGAAAACCATCCAATACAACAGCTGGCGTCGCCGCAGGTGCGCCTAACTTTCTTAATGCAGAAACAGCAGCCTTTCTAACCTTCTTATTCGCATCTTTTAAAGAATCAAGCAATGGCTTTAACAACTGGCTACGGCTCAATCGCAATCCTTCTGGCTCTTCACATTCTACTAAGCAATGTAATAACAATTGACGTTCATAAGCATTCAATAAATCTCTTGGTTCCGTCATCAAAATATTAAAAAAACGTTTCAGTGTTTTAACATCACTAGCCAAATGACCAGCTACATAGCGCCACACTAATTGAAAACGTGGATTGTAGCGATGCATTAAAATCATTTGGCGAATAGCTTCATATGCGTGTGTGTCTAAAGCAGTAGCTCGCTTTAAAATTCGTGCAATAGCACCTGCGGCAAAATATTCTTGAAAAGTTAAGTGAATAAAATAATATCCTGTTTCATCACCTTCACCGATATAACGTAAAAAACCACTTTGTAGCATTTGATGAAAATAATGGTTAAACAATGCAGCATTTGTGAGGGTATGTGGATCGCTTTCATAAATTGCACGTGTCAGTATGTCTTGGCTAAAGATAATATTTTCTTCCAACATAACCGTATAAGCTAATTTCTCTAGCGCTTTTTGAATATCACAGTAAGTCGCACGTAAAGCCATATCAGGCGTTGTGTCATAGGCTTGACCTCCACGAATCAGCAAACGTTTAAATAAATCATGTGTTAAGCGTTGATACAGCGCACTTAAAGTGAGTTGTGTTTCTCCTTCACGCATTAATTGGCCTTGTGCAGCCAATTGACAAATCATCGATAGTTGCAATGGAATATGCGCAATACTCCAAATCATCGGCTGCTGCTTTAAAAAATCTATTAATGCCTTGGGACTCGTAGCATCTGTATCGCCCCTATGTTTAAAAAATCGCTGAATATAAGTTTCAATATCTGCTGGCATAAAACCCATGACTTCTAAACGGCGCTGCACAAGTAAATCACCGGCTTGTTGCGGTCTTGAAGTAATAAGACAATACGCTTGATTGCGTAATCGATCAAAAGCCGGTTGCAAGTAGCCCATTCTCGCTACAGGCAATACTTCGTCATAGCCATCTAATAAAAATAAAAATTGTTCGGGGTGTTGTCCAATCGTCGTGGCTAAAAGAGTTAATTCACTAGGAGAAAGACTATTTTGAAAACATTCCATATTGAGCACGTCAAGCCATTGATAGGTACGCCCTTCAGAATAACGTTTAGTATTGAGATAACGTAATGGAATCCAAAAAATAGCTTGAAAACGCTCTTGCCATAATTGATTCGTTGCCCATTGATGTGCAACGTATTGACACAAAGTAGATTTACCAATGCCTGCACGACCCAAAATAAGTAAACGTTGTACAGCATGCGCATCAGAGCGAGCATGAGCATCAGATTCAAAAATTTTATCTAATTCAATGGGAGATTTAGCAGTGTATAAATCTTCATAAGAACTAAAACGACTGGCGAAAGAATCGTGTGTTGTTTTTTGCTCTCCTTGTCTTGCTTCTGGGTTTTCTTCTGCGCTTTCACGTAATTGTGCTTCTTTTTGTTTATGCTCTTCTTCTTTGATAATAGTGAGACGAATAAAAGCATCTTGAATCAGTGAAGGTGCTTGCCCTGGAAATAAGTCAATGTGGCTATGTTGTGGAGTTTGATAATGCAAGCGCACTTGCGTTAACAGTGTAAGCAAATCACGCGCAGGTTGTACTTCATGCAACGTAGCACCTGCTTGTTGCAATCGTTGCCATAAGCTATCCGTTAAATCTTCCCACGGCACAATCAGCGTATTATCTTCCATCTGCATATGAGTACAGCAGGTGGCTAATATATGATGTAAATCCATATAATGTGTAAGAATATCAAGATCACATTCAATCCTAATGAAACGACGAGTGCGAATACTCACAGCAGGTGTATCTTCAGGATAATGTGATTCAATCCATGTACGTAATGCTTTGGCAATCACTTCTGGTTGTCGTGCTATTGCTGTTTCAAATTCTTGCATTTCCATGATATTCCTCCGTGTCGACGTTGATGATGGGCACATGGATCAAAAAATAATCGTCATTGCCCACCATATAATGGATTTCAATTAATCACGCCTCATCTCTACACGTGCACGATAAAAACCTCCCATTGCAGGGGTAACTTGTTGTGCCAATATCATGGTATTTAGATCTACTCGCACCCAATCACCTACACGCGGATGTATTTGCTGAATTAACTCAGGAAATTCTCTTTGGTAATGCGCAGCAAAATTCTGCTGTTCCTCATCAGTTAATCTAAGGTTGAAATAAGTCACTTGTTCATCATGGCGACGAAACATCGCACCTGTTTGATCTCGATCAATACCTGCCATATTTATTAATGTCTGCTCCACCACTGTACCGTCAAAAACTTCTTCATGATCAACTTGCAAAGTTTCTTCAAATCGCTCCATCAGTTGTTCATGTGTTAATACAATAAGTGGAGCAGGCTGTGCGACAGGTGCAGCAAATACACCGTGCTGAATAGCTGCTGCAATAGGAGGAACAGCTGCTGCAGGAAGTGGCGCATTTAGTGGAGCTGCTACGTTGGGCTGTACTGCAGGTATTTGTACAAGCGGCTGCACAGGTAGTGCATCAGCGATCACTGCCACAACTGCAGGTGCTGCTGCAGGTAGAACAGGATGCTGGTAAAAAGCACCTAGCGCTGGCACTGCTCGCTCTGCTAAGCAACGTGTATCCATATCCATACGTACCCATTCACCTCGTCGTGGATGTTCTTCTACTATTAGACCTGGAAAATTCTGGTGATAGTACTGACGGAATTGTACTAACGCTACATCATTTAATTTGAGTTGAAAGTAGGTTTTGTCATCAGCAGTGCGGCGAAATTGCGCACCTCGCTGTTCACATTCAACACCTGCCATGCGTACTAACGTTTGCTCTATCACAATACCCTCATTCACTTCTCGAAAAGGTATATTTAATGCATCGGCCATGTTGCGCATTAATTGCACATGATCAGGCAACGGCAATACAACAGGCTCAGGCACTTCTATTACCATTGGCATATGACGTATAACATCATCTGTTGCATGCATTATCTCTCGAAAAATATTGAGTTCACGCACATACATTTCTGCCAATGCATTGCGACGATCAATGAGTCGTTCAGCTAACATAGCAGGTACAGCACGGAGATCTGCTGGTGTATCAGGGAATAAAAAAATCTCTAAGCCATTACGTAGAAAACAACCTGCTAAAATTTCATTAGGCGTATTGACGATACGATCTAATGTTTCCCAGAATTCACGGCGTGTTTCTTCTGGTAATACGTTAATGCGTAATTGGCCACCATTTGTATCAATAGGAATATCATGCCTCAGTACACCTTCTGTAAAACCATAGCCTGGATCAATCTTGATAGTTTTAGCAATACGCTGATCTGCTAAAGTTTCTATGACATAACCAATATTGCCACCTTCCCCACCAAATACATCTTGATCGTTAAGTAATAATGCAACCGCTAATACACGACCCAAACCTACTTCAGGCAATAACCCTTCTGGGGTTTGCAATGTTAAAAAACGCTCATGACCGCGCAGAGCTAAAATATTTTCTCGGTTCACAGCCCCATAAGCATGAAATCCCTCTACCCAACGTGACATTAAATGTACAGCATGCGTACGTTCATCCGGCAGATTAAGTAATGCACGATCATATCCAGGACGAAACTGTAGGGGTAAATGTGCCACACAAGTAGGCGGTACTGGCACACCAAATAAAGCATACACATCAGATGAGATTTTTTCTTGCAACGCTTCGACTTCTGAGTGTGCTTCTGTTTCCAGTGAATTGGATTTTCCCAACCAACGCGCACGTGTTCTAACTTCAGTATAAAATCCCCGACTGATTGCAGAACCTTCTTCCGGTTGTTCGCCCGTATATTCAAAAGCAGTTTCAGGAAGTTTACGAATGGGTTGAATGGGTCGAGCCGCTTCAGCTTCAACCTCTGAGAGTAAGTTTGCAAATTTTCTTTGTACTTCTTCTACCCCTTGTTCACGTAAGTTTATCGCCAATTGTAAATCTTGGCGGATTTGCTGTTCTCTAATAGCAAGTGGTATCTGTTCTTGATAGGTGCGAATCGCAGATCTCAACTGATGTGTTGGTACGAGCATTGTGTAAGGCAATAACAATCCAGTCATAGGACTGGTGCGATGTCCGCGTTGAAACCATTCTTCAATCGCACGTCGTTCGTAAAAATAACCGTCCGCCGCCATAACAGGATCTTCCATTAATTCTCTTAAAATAGGACAAACGTATTCATTTCTCTCTTGCATTTCAAGTGCCATACTCATATCTCCATTGTGGTTAGTAAAAAGGGATTACATAAAAACATCTGTTAAGACAAAGTACAGGTTGATCGTTCTTCTTCTTTTGCTTCCCGATATCTTTTTAATGCCGGCACAATCCTATCTGCAAGCAATTGTGTATTCATATCAATTCGTATCCATTCACCATCTCGCGCATGTACTTGCTGAATTAATCCTGGGAAATTTACTTGATAATGCGTGGCAAACTTATTTAATCCTGCATCAGTGAGTTTTAATTTGAACCAAGTGATTTCTTCATTCTGACGACGGAACATTGCACCTGTTTGATCATGATCAATATTAGCCAAACAAACCAAAGCTTGTTCAACTGCAATGCCAACAAAAACTTCTTGATAATCAACCTGTAGTGCTTGCGCAAAATGCCGCATCAGTTGTTCGTGAGTAAAGGTGGATGGTGGCGGTGTAACAGCAGCTGGCGCAGCAAATACACCATGGTGACTTGCAACAGCAGCTAAAGAAATAGAGGGTGTGGTTTCTCCTGATCTATCACCAGCTCCCGTTGCACGTCCACCCACAGCAGGATCAGAAACAGATGCACTCGTATACGGATAATAACGCACAATCAATTGGCGCTCTTGTTGCAGTAACCATTCGTATACTGCAACACCATGCTCTGTACCAAATTTTAAAATAAAACGACATTCCAAGCCAATGTTGTGACTATGTGCGACACAATTTTGTGCTACTTGTTCAGGTTTGGGTGGCCATTGTGAAAACAAAGCTGGCATATCACCACGACGCAATGTTTCAGTATAAAGTTTGGAAAAAGATTCATAACGTGGTAGAGATTCTGCTTGTAATACATGGATTAAATAATCTAAAAAGCGAGGATCTTTGAGTGCTTCTCTTCTAAAAGTACCTACCCAAAAAGGAAAAAATTCTCTTGTAGCATTTTTATTATGGAATTCTTTTCCATCACCTACGTTGTTGAGTTGCGCAATTAATTCTTCACCTTGACGTATAAAAAGCAGATAAACTGAATGGCCATCGTGGCCTGCTGCACATTCATAGTGTTCACCTTCCACTAAAGTAGCCAGTTTCTCAGCAATATTTAAAGCCTGCGCTTGTAATAAACGCTTACGGTTTGTTTGATCGCTAATAAGTAATATAGGTCTGGTATCATAAATATTATAAAGTGTTTCCAACATGCCTAAACATTCTGATTTCAACAAAACTTGTATTTGAAGTTGAGAAAGTCCAGCAGGTAATTCGCTGACATGCAAAATTCCAAGTTTTACACGTAAAAAAAGTTCAGCATATAAACGAATACGCAAGGATAAAAAATCGTTTCGTATTAAACCTGCATCAAGATTCACACCTGTACCATCAGGTACTTGAATACAACCACGAATAGAATCTAAATGCCCTAAATAATTCCAACGCTCCTTATAACGCTTAGTATCTAAATCAGCATCACGAGTCCAACGACCAATCTGTGCATGCAGTAAATTCTGGCGCCCCATGTCGTCGTTTTCTGGTGTATTTTGATAAGCAATCACCAATGTGTTTAACCAAGTTTGTAATGTGTCAATCGTGATTCGCTGACGGTGACGAACTAGTGGCATTAATAAAACAGCAGATATCTCTTCTTCATGAGGTGTGGGTTTTGGTGCTTCAGCCAAGCGAACTGCTGCCTCAAAGTTTGTATTCAACTTTCCCGTATTAGATCGCTCCAACAATAATTGACTGACTAGTGCGATGTTTGCACCAGCTTCTACCAATACTTGTACAACTTCTATATGCCGCGCTTGAACAGCACACATTAAAGGTGTGAATCCGCGTTCGTTGTGTTGATTATCAAGATCTATGGGAGATTCAGCTAATAGCACTTGAACTTGAAGTAAATGACCAATAGCAGCAGCTTCATGCAAAGGAGTATCGGCAAGTGGGGGTAAAGCTGTAAGTGGTAAATGTATGTTTTCTACCCAAGCTTTTTGAATTTCTCGAATCAAAAAATCGCGGCTTGCAGATAGCAATTTAAATTGTTGACGCTTACCTTTTTCCCAACAACATAATTTGCCACTAGATGGATCATAAAAGAGTGCAGTGTTTTGTGCAGCAAAGCGATAGGCCAATGCAGTAGATACAGCAGTATAGAGAGTTTCCTGACCCGCGCAGGCTAGCGGCAATGATAGGAAAAAAGTGGCGGAATCAATAGCAACAGAGATTTTTTTAAAAACATGGATAACAGCAGATCTGACATACTCATCCTTATCTCGCAGCGCCAACAACAATCCGTCTAACACGGCGGGCGTTGCAGCAACCGCATCTATATTTCCTAATGAACCAGCAGCGGCAGATCTGACATGCCAATTCTCATCTCGCAGCGCCAATAACAATCCGTCTAACACGTCGGGTGTCACAGCAGCCGATCCTGTTTTTCCTAATACTTCAGCAGCTACAGATCTGACACACCAATTTGCATCTTGCAGCGCCAATAACAATCCGTCTAACACAGCGGGTATCGCAGCAGCCGCACCCATGTTTTTAAATGCACCAGCAGCGGCATATCTGACATCCCCATACGCATCTCGCAGCGCCAATAACAATCCGTCTAACACGGCGGGCGTCACAGTAGCCGCATCTATGTTTCCTAATGCACCAGCAGCGGCAGATCTGACATTCCCATACGCATCTCGCAGCATCAACAACAATCCGTCTAACACGGCGGGTGTCGCAGCACCTGCACCCAGTTTTCCTAATGCACCAGCAGCATCAGATCTAACCTGCCCATTTGCATCTCGCAGCGCCAATAACAATCCGTCTAACACAGCGGGTGTCGCAGCAGCCGCACCCATGTTTTTAAATGCACCAGCAGCGGCATATCTGACATTCCACTCCGCATCTCGCAGCGCCAACAACAATCCGTCTAACACAGCGGATGTCGCAGCAGCCGCACCCATGTTTTTAAATGCTCCAGCAGCGGCAGATCTGAGATCCCAATTCACATCTCGCAGTATTAATAACAATCCGTCTAACACGGCGGGCGTCGCAGCAGCCGCACCAATCTTTCCTAATGCATCAGCAGCGACAAATCTGACATACCCACCCGCATCTCGCAGCATCAACAACAATCCGTCTAACACGGCGGGCGTCGCAGCAGCTGCACCAATCTTTCCTAATGCATCAGCAGCGGCAGAGTTGGCATGCCAATCCGCATCTCGCAGCATCAACAACAATCCGTCTAACACGGCGGGTGTCGCAGCAGCCGCACCCAGGTTTCCTAATGCACGAGCGGCGGCATATCTGACATCCTCATTCGCATCTCGCAGCATCAGCATCAACAGCAATTCATCTAACACGGCGGGCGTCGCAGCAGCCGCACCCAGGTTTCCTAATGCACCAGCAGCGGCAGATCTGACATGCCACTGCGCATCTCGCAGCGCCAACAACAATCCGTCTAACACAGCGGGCGTCGCAGCAGCCGCACCCAGGTTTCCTAATGCATCAGCAGCGGCAGCGGCAGATCTGACATGCCACTGCGCATCTCGCAGCATCAACAACAATCCGTCTAACACAACGGGCGTCGCAGCCGCCGCACCCATGTTTTTAAATGCACCAGCAGCAGTAGATCTGACATCCTCATTCGCATCTCGCAGCGCCAACAAAAATCTGTCTAACACAACGGGCGTCGCAGCCGCCGCCATACCAATGTTTTTAAATGCATCAGCAGCGGCATATCTGACATCCCACTTCACATCTCGCAGCATCAACAACAATCCGTCTAACACAACGGGCGTCGCAGCCGCCGCACCCATGTTTTTAAATGCACCAGCAGCGGCAGATCTGACATATTTATCCGTATCTCGCAGCGCCAACAACAATCCGTCTAACACAGCGGGTATCGCAGCAGCCGCACCTATGTTTCCTAATGGACCAGCAGCGGTAGATCTGACATCCCGATTCGCATCTCGCACCGCCTTGAGTAAGGGCTTCAGCACTTGATCTCTCGTTAATCGCAATCCTTCTGGTTCTCCACATTCTGCCAGGCAATGCACTAACAATTGACGTTCATATGCTCCCAATAAATCTCGTGGCTCAGTCATTACAATATCAAAAAATCTTTTTAGCGCTCGAACATCATCGGCTAAATGTCCTGCCACATACTGCCATACCAGCTGCAAACGTGGGTTATAGCGATGTTCTAAAATAGTACGATGCATATGTTCATAATTTTTAGAACCTGATGCACCTACTGCTTTCAAAACACGCGCTATTGAACTTGCAGCAAAATATTCCTGGAAAGTTAAATGGATAAAACAATATTCTGCACATCCTGATTCTGCACATCCTGTCAACTTTCGTAAGAAACCGCTGTGGACAAGACGCTGTTGTGCGATTGCTTTGCTACGTGCATCTGCTGTTGGCAAAACTGTTTGAACAGCCCTATCCACAAAAGCTTGAGATAACACAATTTGATTGTTCAACATGCCCTGCAGCGCTAATTGTGCTAAACAAGCGTGAGTGATGGCTGTATGTTCATGAACGTAGTCCGCTATGCAATGCGCACGAGAATGACCTTCACGCACGAGTAACTTTTTGAAAAGGTTTTCAACCAGTAAATGATATAGGGCGCTGACGGTGAGAGAAGCTGCGCGGGTAATCCTTTCATGCAAAGGACAAATCATCGCCAGTTGAAGCGGAATATGCGCAATACCCCAGATCGCGGGTTGACGTT
>Ga0206941_10246_pt1 | contig 14505 bp, 12 predicted proteins | sample Alteio_BWOrgHeat_9_FD_153251 | JGI IMG/M metagenome (GOLD analysis project Ga0206941, IMG submission 153251) | Enriched cells from forest soil in Barre Woods Harvard Forest LTER site, Petersham, Massachusetts, United States -... | ecosystem: Environmental > Terrestrial > Soil > Temperate forest >...
TCCATTCTCATAATTTAAAACTGAACAGCGATGGCAATATTTTTATTGATGAATCTTCTACTCTGAACGCTAGCAAACTTTTGGAAGTTAATACTCAGAATCGCTTTGCAGTGAACGGAAAAGTTCGTAGTAAACTTCTCGATGTGTTTGCGCAATCCTTTGCATTATCCGAGTCAGGAATTTTAAATTCTATTGATCAAACACGCATAAAAGCAAGACAACAGATTTTGCTCAAAGGGCTTCTTCTTGCGGATAAAAATAATTTCCTAGTCGTTGAAAAAGGTGAGATTTATCTGTCAAAAAGTGCTCGCATTAAAAGCGGAGAATGCATTTCCATGGATGCTTCCCGTTTTTATCACGAAGGAAAAATTGACGCAGGATGTTTGCATTTGCGAACAGATAAGGCCACATTTGAAGCAAACTCTGAGGTTGATGTTGCAACACTTACTCAAATCCAAGCATTTGAAGCTTATCTGAATGGTTTGATACGTTCCGAAAACTTGGCTATTGATGGCAAGAGTCGTATTATTTTTCGTGAAAAAGCTAAGATTGATGTTTCTAAAAGTGCAAGTTTAAAATCCGGGGGTCTCATTGAGATCAAAGGAGATATTCGCGCTCAAATACTCGACCTTTTTTCCGAAGATTTTCGTCTGGCAAAATCCGGCACTTTAAACGCGAAGGAACTTCTTAGCATACATAGTCAAATCAAAACTAAAATCGAAGGTCTCGCTAAATCCAAAGGATCTATCGTTGTCTCTTCGAATGGTGATGTGGAATTTACGAAAGATTCGGGAGTTCATGCTAAGAATAGTTTAAGTGTGAGAGCACAGAAATTTCTTCAGCATGGTAAAGTTTCAGCAGCAGCTATTGACATTCAAGTGCAGGAACTGAAGACTTTCGCAAATTCCAAGCTCGATGCTACAGACATCAATATTTCGACACTAAGAGCGCAACTTGCAGGAATTCTAAGATCAGACCGACTTATAATCAATGCTTCGGGTCATGTTCAAGTTCTGAGCAACGCAGACATTGAAGCGAGAGAAAAACTTCGTATCAGCACCAACGATGAACTTCAGCTTCATGGTCACCTCAAATCAAAGGTCATTGAACTTTTTGCAAGTAATGTGGAATTGCTCGAACAAAGCAAACTCAATGCTGAAGAACAGATACTCGTAAAAGCAGACCTTCAACTTAGAATCAAAGGACTTCTCCATTCTAAAGGTGCCATCCGTCTTGTCGGTGAGAGAGTGATTTTGACAGACTCCGGCATTATAGATGCATCGGTTCTTGCACATATAAAAGCGAAACACCTGGAAATCAACAGTGTTTTGGAAACTCATGATCTCAAAATTGTAACGGATCATTTTAAAAGTTCCAGTTCGAGTCTTATCAAAGGCGAAACCGTACACCTTGATGGTCTCGAAGCAGATCTCTATGGCATTATCAATTCGAAAAACCTTGTTATTAATGCAGAGAATAAGCTTGTTTTACACGACTCTGCAAAAATCAACAGCGAGGAATCTGCGTCCATTTTAGGAAAATCAACAACACAGATCTCTGGAGAAATACGTTCGAAAGTTATACGTCTATTTGCAAATGATCTTTTGCTTTTGAAAAGTGGAAAACTCACTGCGGAACAAACTATAGCTATCAAAGCAGATCTCAAAGCAAAACTGGATGGACTCACGGAATCCGGTGGAAATCTTCTTGTGATCGGAGGTGAAGTTCATCTCGCGAAAACAGGTTCTTTAAATGCGAAAAATACCAATATAAAAGCAGAGTCTCTATTCTCGGAAGGATCTGTTCAAGGTCAAGATGTGTTGATTTTGGATATAGACAAGTCTTTTTCAAATGCTGGGATTTTGAAAGGCACTAAAACTTCAGTTGCGAGCAAGGGGCTCTATGCAAATACGGGAGCCATTGAAGCTGCAGAAGATCTTTATATAAAAGTTGCAGCTGCCATTACAGCAAAAGAGTTGGGCAAAACAAGTTCAGGTACATGGACTAAATTGGAAGGTGAATTCAGTTCGGACGATGTTCTTACTTTGTTAGAGGGGAATTCCGGTCAACTGCAAACAAGCCATCTGAGAGTTGTTACGAACAAGCCGGTCGTTATCAATCGTGATGTTTCGTCTTCATTTGCGAATGAACTTTACGCTGAGAGTGTGACACTTGAAGAAGACAGGAGTTATTCAGCAAACGGTGACCTTTCACTCAACGCAAATAGTGTTCATGCTAAAGCGGGTTCCAAACTTCGAGCTAAAGGAAATCTTAATATCAATGCTCATGGGGATATCATTCAAGAATCCAAGCGTAACTCCGATTCAGGGCAGATCAAAACTTCGGAGTTCAGTTCTGAAGCTTCCGCAACACTTACAGCTAAAGGAAAATACTATAATGTAGGTTCCAAACTTGTTGCCAAAGAAACTCTCATCATCCGAGCAGAAGGTGGAGTTGTTATCGTTCCTATCACTTGGGTGGAAACAACAGAAGAAGTGGATGAGGGTTGGTTTACCAAAGAGACCACCGTCATCAATGCGGAAAAAGAACAAAGAGCTGAGTTCGGTGCAAAAAAAATAGAGGTAGATTCCAAGGCCTCTGATTCCAAAGTTGAAAATGTTAACTGGAAGGGTGAGAAAACTCTCTCTCCCGAAATTAAAGAGACATATAGAGAACTCAAAGTTGACGAGCAGTCGTATAAGGAATTTACGGGGGTTGGTAAGATCGTAATGACTGCTATTCGGGCAGCAGCAACGGTTGCAGCAAGTAGCATTCCTGGTGCTAGCATTGTAGCGAATCTTGCGTTGAGTTATTTGGAATCTCAAATTTTGAGTCAGAAGTTCGATTTCGATGCTGCTCTCAAATCTGCAGTTATTGGTTCTATCGCTGGTAGTGTTGGTGGTTTTGCCGGTGAGTTCGTAGGTGAAGCGGTTGGAGGTGCTACGGCTGGAGCTATAGTCGGAGGTGCGAGTCGTTCAACATTTGCATATCTTGCTCAAGCATGTCTTCATGATGGTTGCAAAAAGATTGATGTGAATCAACTTGCAGCAGCAGCTTTCACGGGTGCGCTTGCCGGAGGAATTGTAGGAAGTCACGGAGAGAACATTCTGAGTGATGTGGGGAAGGAAGCTGGTGCTGCTATTGCTGCACATATTGGCATTCAAGCTATGCAAGGTCGCAAAATAAACTGGGAGCAAGCTGGAGAATCTGGATTGCACGCAGGAGTTGGACATGCAAGTGGTAGAGTTACAGCAGAGGCTTTAAAAGGCAAACCTGAGCAGAAACAAAAAGCCAAAGAAGAAACAGAAGAGGCAGCAAAAGAAAATACGGAATCCACTAAGAATGGTGAAAAAGATTCTGAGAGTATCCCTTCAAAAGAAAATACAAAACCAGCCAGTAAAAAAACGGATAAAAAACCCGCTGCTAAACCCGATAGCAAACCTGCTGCGAAAACAGCCAAAAAGACGATTGTTATTCCTGATACGACGGATGATGTCGAAGTAGTGACGGATGAATCGATAAAGTTCGATGAGTTCTGCTTTCCTGAAGGAACTATAGTTAAAACAACACATGGTGATGCTGAGATTCAAAACCTTATTGAAGGTGACATTGTTGTTGCGGACGACACATTCAATGAAAAATGTGCTCTGGCAAAAGTGGAGAGACTTTTCGAACATGAAGTTTCTGAACTTGTCGAAATAACGGTGAATGGTAATGCGCTTCTGAGTACCACAAATCATCCGTTTTTCGTTGTCGAAGATCAAGAATACAGACGTGCTGATGAACTAGTTATGGGACAGCATCTTCTTTCCCTTGCTGGGAAGAGTGTTGTGATTGAGGACGTCGAGATTTTTCAACTTGAGGAACCGACAAAGGTTTACAACATTCAAGTGGAGGGCTTTCACAATTACTATGTCGGTGATGAACAGATTCTCGTTCATAACTGCGAGGGTTTTGCTAAGTCTTCGAAAGAAACTTTCAAGGGAACACTTTCTGCATTCGTAGAAGCAGTTAGCGAGCCCGTAAAATCTTTGAAAGGGGTTTATAATGGCATTGTGCATATCGATAAGATTGCCAATGCAATGGGCGAAAAGATCGCAGAGGTGCTTGTAAAGTATCCGGAGTACAGTGATTATGAGAAAGGGGAACTTGCTGGTAAAATCAGTGCTGAACTAGCGGCTCTTTTGGTTCCCGGTGCTGCAATCAAAGCAGGTTCGCATCTTGCTAAGATTGCTTCTAGCAGTCGGATGGGTTCTAAGGTTGCGAAGGTTGTCAATCAGGTTAAAAGCGAAGCTGGCTTAGTTGGTGAGAGTGTTGAAGGAGGATTTAAGGGACGAAAGGGCCATGAGCTAAAAAATGCACCTTATCAACCGGTAAGGAATAAACCCGCTACAATTGGTGGTCGGGAGTATAGCGGCCATTCCTTAGATCAAATCCAAAATAGGGGAATTACTCCTTCAGTTGTGGAGGATGCAATCAAAAATGGTGTTCAGTCCAAAGATCCTTTACCAGGTAGGCTTCGACATTATTCTTCCGAGAATCAGATTACGATAGTAACAGATGAGAAAACCGGTCGTGTAATTACGGCTATGTTTGGAAAGAGATAGCAAATGATTAACATAGATCTAATCAAAGATGTAAATTTAAGACATTTAGCTAGAATGAAAAATGCGTTGGAACAATACTCCTCTCATTCAATTAGTTTGCAATCTCTAATCGGTGACCTTAGTTTCATTAGTAATTCGATCGATTGCTTAGTTGAAGATGACTTTATTCCATTGAATGACTGTTTGATAGATTTGGAATCAGTGAATAGTGCCCAGTTAGATGGGAAGTCTTTTCCTGAAATGGAAAGTGTAGTTTCCAAAGCAATCAATGGTTGTCAAATCTGGATTGAGAGAATTGAGTCTAAGATAGCTAGTGCCTAACTAGCTGAATATATTATACTAAATCAACCTCCTTTAATCGCCATTGATTATTCCTCAAACACATGGCAAAACTGCGTTTACTCTCATTTTCTAAGGGTACTCCCGTGTCTACATTTCAAAAGAAATACATCCTCTTAGGATTCCTTTTGCTTGCAATGCATGCGTGTTCTGGCAAAAATGACTCCAGCAAATCTCCAGAAGCTAAGACCGAAGAAGAAAGCACTCAGCCTAAAAAGCCGACAGATACAGCTACAAACACCGACACAAACACAGACACATCAACACACACTGATACAAATACGAATACAGACACATCTACGCACACGGATACAAATACCAACACACACACATCAACACACACTGATACAAGTACCAGCACAGACACATCAACACAAACCGATACAAGTACCAACACCGACACATCTACGAACACCAATACGAATACAAATCAGCAAACACAAACTAACAACGACCCGTCTGCAACTGGCAAACCAAAACCCACACAACAAGAATACAGTCGTAGCAATCCACCTCCACGTGCACAGCACGCAGATCACGATTTGAAAGAACTCCATTCCCTTTTCTATGGTGATGATAAAGATCTGCCAGAAGGATTTAAAAAACTTGCAGAAGTTTTTCACTTTGATAGGTTTCGTGCGGTACCCGTCGTAAACCAAAGTCCTAATGAACCACATAAAATTTTATTACTGGGCTACACCATTGACCATCTGGAACAAACCATCAACTTTCTATGTTCCATAGCAAAATACATTCATGACAAAGGTTCTGCAGCAGACTCTCTCACATTAGATATGCTGAATCCACTTCCTGTTGTTTCTTTGCAATATCCCGAGCCTGGTCCTGGCGGAGAGATTTATATAGATCATAGTAAAATCATCGTAAACATTGATGCGGTCCATTCCCAGTTCGTCAAAGAGATTCCATTGAATCAAAAAGTACAAAAATATTGGCCCGAAGCTAGACAGTTAGAAGTTTCTTTTGGTAAGAATCGCGTACTTTTTATTTTTCCAAGTGTTATTACTTTTTCGAATTACGTTTCTAAAGAAGCACTAGAAGGAAAGACTCTTCTCCAGACACCTTGGATTTTACGAGCATTAGAAGGCGAACCTTTAAGTGCTGTATGGCAAGCTGTTACAGTATCCGAAGTAGATCGAACAAACCAACAAACGGGCCATAGAGATTTGCTGTTAATGATCGTTCGCAACAATCTTTTCGAATCTATCTGGGATGAGCGTAGTGCATTCTTTCCAAAACACAATACTTTTCGTGTAGTCGATAGATTTAACGGTCCTGGTAAAAATTTTCCAGGATCTGAATACTTCGGTTACCAAGATTTGAAACTTAGTAATGTGGGATTGGTCAGAAAGCAACTTTCCGATCTCAAAAATATTTCTAGATTCACATTTGAAAACAAACCCATTCCTTAAAAGGATATTCACATGTTTAATACATCTCAAAGAAATCACTTTTTTCTAAAATTCCTATTAATTTTTTCCAGCATAAGTAGCCTAGCGTTTGCTACAGATGAGTTGGATTCTAAGAAAAAATGGCTTACGGATCGCATCAAAGCACGTCCAAGCACTTCGAATATTATTGTACTCGGACCAAGTCAAAATGGAAAATCGACTTTGCTCAACTTGCTTATGCATACTTCCGAATACGCAACCCGTGCAAAACAGGGAGATGTTCTTCTCGATGCAGATGATCGCATGGACCCAATCTATCACAGAGATATTTTTAGATTTGATGTTCACAAGCCTGTTAATCCTAAGAGTTTTAAACAAGCGAAAATTCCTGACGATTTCAAAGGTATTCCAGTCATAGAAACCTTTATGCCTGTTATGGGACCTATACCTGTAAAAGATTTTTCGGGAGCACGTTCTATAATTTCATTTGATATTGAACAAGATACCTCCGCAGAAAAAATGGTAGGAGGAACAGATCATCCAAGTACTTACCGATCCCATGCTAAGGTAGCGGGACCTGCTTTCCAAAGTACCTTTATTGATGCACAAGGTATCGGTGATAAAACGAGATTGACCTTCTTCAAGCGCGTCGTAGAAACGGTTCCTTCGGATGCTGTTAACGCATTTTTGCTAGTGATATCTGCAGAAGAGTTGAGCAATAACACCTTCGGACCAGGAACTTTTGAGTATTACAAAGAGATTTCTAAACTTCTTAAACAATTCGATCCAACTTTCACCCGTGTTCACCTCGCAGTAACTCATGCATCTAATGACAAATTCCTTTCTTTGCTGACAAAAAACCTTGATCCTCGTCAAGTAGCATCCGAGAAATTCTTGAAAGCAACAGATATACTTGTTAGTACCGGCAAAGTTTTCTTTTTTGAAAACCAATACAACTGTCTTAGCGAAACTGCAATTGAATCACTGTACAGCTGCGACATAGGTGCTAATGTAAATTCCTTGATTCAATCTGCGCATACGCACAGAACAAAAAACTATCAGCTCAACGTTTTGGAATCGTTCAACTTGCTAAAAGCTGTAGCAAAAACAAATGCAATTTCTCGACGAGACATTCTTAATAAAATTACCACGGATACAGATAATTTTATTAGAACAGGTCAAATTGGACAGAACATTAATGTTCAACAACATGGTTACACAGAATTAGGATCTCTTACTGTACCGGAAGGAATTTGGCAGATCACTGCGACATCAAATTACAATGGACGTGATGGAAATGCTTACTACATTCATAATCTGAATACGAAACCGAATTCTAAAGACGGGACGCAATATGGAGTGGATGCTGCTATAGGTGCTGTAGCGAAAGAGCAGGGACTTGGAAGTGCAGCACCCCTCACAAAAGTTGTACGCGTTACAAGCCCTATGAAATTCTATCTCAACGTGGTTACACAATTCTGTCCAGCTGGTGTTGGTGCAATTTTAGGCTCCATCACTGCAGTACGATTGGTTCCCGCACAAAACTAAACTCAATTGGGGACAGTTCCCTCTGTCCCTTTCAGCTTTCTTTACTACTAAGGTCCCGTCACAATTAGATTGATGATAACTCCACTCTGGTTAGCAGAAATAGTGAATGTCTTCGTGCTCGAATTATAAGTAGTGGGTGCAACTGTAAAATTGCAGGAGCCACCACACCAAGAATCCATTTGGCCTGTACCGCTACCATTCACGTCATGATGTAGAAAATTCGAATAAAAGGTAACGGGATCATTTCCGCTATAATTAGGAGGAGGAGTTAATGAATTACCGTTTGAATAGAGGGGACTTGGCCCAAGTGCACCATAGATTGACTGGCTGGTAGTCTGGTAGGTTCCACTTGCAGTGTAATTACCTTGGGGAAATCCTGTATTAGAGCTTCCTCCCGAAGTTGTTGGTGTTCCCGGTATACCTGATGACCAAAGCAGGCTACCAGTGGGGCCAAAAAGCATTAAGTTGCCATCGTCTTGCAAAACCATTTTTCCACCCGCTCCAGCTCCGAATGTGCCTGTGGACCATGTTGCAGCGTTCGAACTATTGTAAACCACAAAATTACCATCTGTGCCTGATTGCAGCTTAGCAGTTGCGGAACTTGTACCAGCATTGGTGCCCGATCCGTATCCAGACTGCGATCCGGTTTGACCTACGACGGAACTTCCACCATTCCAACCTGATAAAGTGCTCCATAATGCAGTTTGAAATCCAATAGGTCCTGAATAGAGAACAAGATTTCAATCGCTTTGAAGAGTAAGAGTGTAATTTCCATTGCACGAAATGAGCGAATTCTGAGAGGTTTGAGTCGGACTTGCAATCTGCATTAAGGTATTTGTAGCTGCAGTGGTTCCATTCAGAAGATTTCTATTCCCATTTGTACAAGTCGAAGCAAAAGATGTTGACGCAACACAATTAAGCGTCGTTGTGTTCCATGTTGTGTATGTCGGACACGTGACGCAAGAGCTTCCGTTCCAGTTTCCTGTTGTACACGTTACTGCTGTCAATTTCGTGCTTGTAGAAAGTTTGCAAACATTGTTGGTTGAATCCCAACTCACACCCTGTGGACAAGTGTCGCATGCCATAGTTTTACTGTTCCAATTAGAGCCCGAAGGACAATTTGTTGACGAAAAATTTGCCGTCGCTAGCTGTGTGCTTGAAGTGAGTGCGCAGATATTGTTAGTCGCATCCCACGTGACTCCAGCTGGAACGCTTGGGCACGTATCACATGCTAAAGCTTTGCTGTTCCAATTAGAGCCTGAAGGACAATTTGCAGACGAAAAATTTGCTGTCGTTATGATTGTGCTTGAAGTGATTGCACAGATATTATTGACTGAATCCCAATTGACTCCCTGTGGACAAGTGTCGCATGCCAAAGTAATATTATTCCAATGGGAGCCATTAGGACAGCTCACATTCCCCGACGTGGGGGCGCCTGTCACTGAACAAACATTATTTGTTGAATCCCAATTAACTCCCTGTGGACAAGTATCGCATTTTAAGGTTGTGGAATTCCAATTCGATCCTGATGGACAGTTTATATTCCCTGATACGCTAGTGTTGAGCGAGCAAGCATTACTGGATGAGTCCCAATTGACTCCCAGTGGACATGTATCACATTTCAATGTGCTCGTATTCCAGTTGGCGCCTGATGGACAGCTTACGGTCGTTACCTTTGTTACTTGAGTGCTGCTGCTGACTGAACAAACATTATTGGTTGAATCCCAATTAACTCCGCTTGGGCACGAATCGCAGGCCAAAGCCTTGGTGTTCCAATTGGATCCGCTAGGACAACTTATATTCCCTGAAGTGGTGGTGGTGAGTTTACAAACATTATTGGTCGCATCCCAATTTATACCGGTCGGACATGTGACGCATGCTGAAGTTTTTGTATTCCAATTAGCACCTGATGGACAACTGAAAGCTGTGGATTGTGTGCTGCTTGTGATTGCGCAAGCATTATTGGCTGCATTCCAACCTATACCGGTAGGACAAGTGACGCATGCTGAAGTTTTTGTATTCCAATAAGCTCCCGATGAACAACTGAAAGCTGTTGATTGTGTGCTGCTTGTGATTGCGCAAGCATTATTGGTTGCATCCCAATTTATACCGGTAGGACAAGTGACGCATGCTGAAGTTTTTGTATTCCAATTTGCTCCTGATGGACAAGTGAAAGCTGTGGATTGTGTGCTGCTGGTGAGTTCGCAAGCATTACTGGTCGCATCCCAATTTATACCTGTTGGACAAGTGACGCAGAGAGAAGTTTTTGTATTCCAATTGGAACCTGATGGACAGCTTACATTCGCTGCGGTCAATTGTGTGGTTGTTGTGATTTTACAAACATTATTGGTCGTATCCCAACTGACTCCGTTTGGACAAACGACGCAAGTATTTCCATTCCAATTTCCACTCGAACATGTTGGAGTTCCATTCGTGCTACCCGTCACAGTGCAAGCAAGATTAGTACTGTTCCAAGGAGCATCATTTGGACAAATGACACAGGAACTACCATTCCAATTCCCTGTCGTACAGTTTGGAGTTGTGGATGCCACACCCGCTTCTGAACAGGCATGAGCTGTCCCATCCCATGGAGCACTAGATGGACAAACGACGCACTGCGTTCCATTCCAATTGCCTGTTGTACACGTTATTATTGTGTCTGTTGTAGTTCCAGCACCTGTGCACGCTTTAGTTGTTGCGCTCCAAGGTGCATTCGTTGGACAAATCACACACGAGCTTCCGTTCCAATCTCCTTCGGTGCAGACTTCATCAACATTTGTTGTTGTTAATCCTGTTGAAGCAGCTTGACATGAAGCTCCATTCCAAACCCCCGGAGTAGGTTGAGCGTGGATGCAATCATCCTGATCAGGAATGTCAGCAAGTGTTGGATAGCACATATTGGAAGGTCCCCAGAATCCCTTCACTTGATCGCACTGATCCACACTTGTAATTATCGAATAGTCAATATTGGTATTTGAAATGTAAGTACTCGTACTCGTTCTAATAGCATTAAACGAAGCTTTTCCTTTTTCGCTTACCTGCTTACATCCCAAAAATGAAAGTACTAAAACGACAAGTGAAATTTTTTCTAAGTAACGAAATGACTTCATGAAACTCTCCCATCTAACCATGCCTGTAATGATTTCGGATGAATAAAGGGAATCTTTAGAAAGAAGTTTTTTTTTGACCAGAGAGAGCTATAAATGCCCACTTTTTGATATAATCTATTTAAGAAAGTAAAATACTTTATAAACCGGAGAGAACTAGCAATGGGTTCGACTTTAAATCCAGCAATATTGAAATCTCGACAACGGTGGATTAATTTCTTCAACAATCTGTTCATGAATAGCAATGAGATTTGGAACTTGTATTCGATCACAAGCCGAACGATTTTAGCGTTGAACCCTAGAGCCATATCTATAAGCGGATACAGTTCCGAAGAATTGAAAGTGACTCCGATCGAGCGTATTTATCCAGAAAATGAGTTAATGAAACTAGGTGCTTTGCTGCAGAACCTCACGAGTACATTCGTGGCCCATGACGATGTAACATTCTATACAAAAAGCGGCTCGTTAAAACGTGTGACAGTGCATGCGAGTCTGCTAAGCCATGAACCCGAAGAGCTGTGCCTCGTTAAAACCACAGAACGAGATTAAATCGAAGCTTCAAGAACCCCATTTACCGCATGAGTATTTTTGTAGACTAGCGAGAAGTTCTTCTGTAGTGAGCCTCCTACTGATTCATCCAATTTATCGGAGAAAAAATGCAGATTCGATTTTTTGCTTTCGTAACTTTTGTATCGCTAAGTTTCGCTAGTCCATCACAAGCTGCCGAACGCATAGGTTCCCTTCATAGTGCGGTTCAAGCGGGCTTACGCTTAGAGGAACCCGAGCAGAATAGAATGCTCACACAACTTTATATTGAGAAGGTGATTCATTTTATAAATGCAAATCAGTTGAATTCGCGCCAACAACTGGCTCTTTTTATGAACGAACTGGCTAGCTTTAGAGTTCTTTTCCATGCTGTGAGCTGCGCAGCGGATTCTGCGGTTAAAGCATTAGGCATAGACTACACGGAACCTGTGGGTGCACATGCAAATACTGCGTATCATCTTGCATATAAGCTTCCCGATTATGGAGGATGGTGGCCAACGACGAATGCAGCTAAGGCATACCATGAAGATTGGAAAGTACTTTACAATCAAGCTTTACTCTATGCCTCGAATCATGCCAAAGACGCACACAGCAAAGGCAAGAGCAAAGAACACATTATTATGGTAGCGTATCGCACTGCAGAATGGATTATGCTGAACTACCGCTTAAACCACTCGGAATCCATGCTATCACGCTATACGCATGCACTAAACCTTCTGCCAGATGATGCCTATTTAGCTGCGAATCCCTTTGGAAATTCTATGGATTTAGCGAAATTTGAAGACATGAAAATGCGAAATGTTCCTAAGGAAGTTTTGGATTTTCTTGCTTTTGATGCATTCTTAATTACTTGCTTTTCTCAGGCTCTGTATCCGCATTAGTATTTTCGCAATTTTATAAGTGAATAGCCAAGATCTATTCAATCTTTCTTACAAATTCAGATTTCAAATTCATTGCGCCGAATCCTTCGATCTTACATGCAATATTGTGGCCATCGGAGCCATCCACTAATCTGATGTTTTTAACTTTGGTTCCAACTTTGATAGCGGAAGACGAACCCTTCACTTTGAGATCTTTGATCACTGTAACGCTATCACCGTCTTTCAGTATTTTGCCACTCGCGTCTTTAACCAAATTGGATTGTTCATCTTGTACAGTGTCTTCTCCTTCAACCCATTCATGAGCGCATGCCGAGCAGATCCAAAGTCCACGATCTTCGTAAGTAAATTCTGATTTGCATTTAGGGCAGTTTGCAGTCTGAGTCATTTTTTTAAAACTCCTATTTGATTTTCCAAGTGATTGAAAAGATCTTGATGCTGCGGAAAGTGTTGTCGCAATTCCGAATATTCTATGATAGAAGCCCCAGTGTTTGTATCCAATACTCTGCGCTATTTTTATCTATATTCATAAACACCTTTTATAGCGAATTGACCGTTAGCAAGAAATGCTCTAGATAGAGGAACCGTTCTATTCGCGCTATACTTTTCTTAAGGAGATACAATGTCGCAGCATCTGTTTTCTGGAACTTGGCATAATACACTAGGATCCGAAATGAACATTGAAGTGGACGCATCCGGCTCTATCAAAGGTAAATTCCGCACGGCTGTGGGTAGGCCTGAAACTGCGCATATATGGAAAGATAGGTGGTTTGACGTAGTTGGCTTTGTGAATGGAGATTCCATTTCTCTCGCGATTAACTATGCGCCTGCATCAGGAGCCACATCCGTAATCAGTGGCACTCTGCAAGTCGATGGTGAACAAAAGAAAATTGAAGCCCTGTCTTACACACGTTTTGGTCTAGCAAAAGAAGATAAGTGGAGAGAAGTGGTTAGCATGGCTCAGACTTTTGTCAATGGACCTGCTCCGAAGATCTAGCGAAGCTTATTCTGTGAGAATCAAAAAGCGATGTTGATGCTCAGAAGAGGTTGTGTTTCATCCTCGTATGAACCCAAATTTTGAGTGAAGTCTCTTGCCAAAACTCCCTTGGACTTTAAATAATCTTTGTTTGCAGCTTGTTGGTAGAGTTGCTTTGCCCGTACTCTATTGACCTCAACACCTATTCCATGATGGTACATATACCCAAGGTTATGGTGGCCACGAGCATCTCCTTTTAGAGAAGCCGAATTATAATTTGTCCAAGCTTTTTGAAAATCCTGTTTAACTCCATATCCATAAAGGTAGAGACTTCCAAGGTTGTTATACGCGACAGGATTTTGTGTTTCGATTGCATCAATGTAAATTTTTACAACGTCTTCAGTGAAAAATTCCTGTTCTAATTTATGATCTTCTCGAAGTTTCAAAAGTTCGTGCATAGACTCAAGATCGTTCTGCGTCATCATAGCGGTGTGAAAGTAATGGATCGCAGAATGGATTTGGTTTTTTTCCAACGCTAGTTTTCCAGACTCGTAGTCCTCAGTTGCAAACGCGAGGGTGCTTGTGAAGATTGCAGCAGTTAGGCATAGGCGTAGACTTACTTTCATAATGACCTCCTAAAGGTGTGGAATGACGGAGCGTATAATCTACTACCTGATAGAATCTTAAGTTAAAGAGAGGTCATTCTCGCATAGTGATGAACTGAAGATCCCGCTTTTCTGAACAGAATTCTTAGCCAAGACTCAATATAACTTTGAAATCAAGGCCTTTAATTTGGAATCCATTGCTTTGCTTTCATCCGAACTAGGACAGGTCGAAGCGAACAGTAGCGAACCGGTTTCCGAAACAAGACATCCTATCTTTGAAGCTTTGCATTCTGTTATCGTAAGGAACTGAGTTTTAAATTCAAGATGCTCTGCACGAAGGTCTTCCATCGGATCGTGAATTCTAGGATCCCCGACCTTGCGAAGATTCGCTTTTTCTTTTTTTGCATTTGAACTTGTTTTGTTCACAGCTTCCGAAGGCGTGTGTTTTTGAGTGCATGAGATCGAAAGAATAAAGCAGGCGATGAATAGT
>Ga0206941_10113_pt1 | contig 14468 bp, 15 predicted proteins | sample Alteio_BWOrgHeat_9_FD_153251 | JGI IMG/M metagenome (GOLD analysis project Ga0206941, IMG submission 153251) | Enriched cells from forest soil in Barre Woods Harvard Forest LTER site, Petersham, Massachusetts, United States -... | ecosystem: Environmental > Terrestrial > Soil > Temperate forest >...
TGTCAGAGCAGTTGAACAAGGTCCTTCAGACGCGCGATAGTGCACGCGGGCTTATTGTCAGCATGTCCGATGTGTTGTTTGAGACGGGGCAATTCTCATTGAAGGCGGGGGCTCGGGAAAAACTGGCGAAGGTTGCCGGAATACTAATTGCCTACCCAACACTCGACATCGAAGTGGGCGGCTACACCGACAATGTGGGCGGCGATGCGATGAATCAAAAGCTGTCTGAGAACCGCGCCGGCGCAGTGCGTGATTATCTCGTGGAACAAGGCGTGGCGATAGAGTCAGTCCGCGCCAGGGGATTCGGCAACGCTTCGCCGGTGGCCTCCAACGACAACTCCGCAGGCCGTCAGGAAAACCGGCGAGTCGAATTGGTGGTTTCCGGCGAAGCGATTGGCAGCCCGGCGAATGTAACCACAGGAAGCCTTCGCTAGCGTGACATCGCGTCACGGCTTAGACAACCCAGGATATGGCAGCAATTAGCACAGCGGCGTGGCCTTGGAAACAAGGCTCGCCGCATTCCTTTAGCAGGCATCGAAAAGAGGGAGGAAAGATGATCGCAACGGTATTAATCGTGATTCTGGTTCTTGCGCTCCTGGGTGTGTTGCCACGATGGAACCATAGCAGAAGCTGGGGTTATTACCCGACCGGAGGGCTTGGCCTGCTCCTCTTAGTCGTCGTTGTCCTTCTGCTGATGGGGCGGATTTGACGCCATCAACAACACAAGACTGCGTCGATGTTTTCGTTCAATGCCGCACACGAACAGTTTAGGGCGTATGCTCGAAGAAGCCATATACGGCTCGATTCTCGCCTTCGGCAATCCTGGCTTCGCTCCAGACGAGCAACGTTCAAGCACGCAACCGAACGACAGGAGTTGTCAGGTGCTGATAAAGAAGAAAGATGTTAATGACTACTTCGCGGCTCGCAGGGCCCGGCATCCGCTTAGCGTCAAACAAGCCAGCGCTGTTGCAGCAACCAGGTCCTCGAACGTTAAGCGTGCCAGCAAAGCCCCGAGTGCTGCCCCAATTGATATGCCGGGATCGTCAGCCCCGACCATGGACCCGTATGTTCCTCCCTTCACAAGTGAGCGCGGCTTAATCGACGCACCATCGCGAGCCACAGAGAGATGGGTGAACTTGTGAAGCGGCACTCAGTGTTTCTCCGCAAGGAGTGTCAGATGCCGGCTCATTTTGATCTGGCCCAGCAGCCATGCGCCGACAACTGGACGATGGTGGAACAGATCGAGGCCCCGGTACTCGACACGATGATTCGTCATGCCGGATGGCACTTCATGCATCTGCAGGGCTCTTGTTCGCGTTCGGGGTTTGGGCTCACATGCGATAACGCGACCCATCGCGCGCTGGGTCGTGCGCTTAAAGGGCTCAAGATGGGGTTCAACGCCGCCGAACTCGAATCGGTTAAAGTGTCCACCTATCCTATCTTTCAGATTGCAACAGTCACCGTGCGATCCCGTCATATCCAGGAACATGCTGCGCTCGAAATGACCGCCGCGGGCCACCCTCGGACTCTGCCAGCACGATAGCTGACGCAATGCCCGAGGACGCATGAAAGCAGGACCCTAGTGTCACTCCATGAGATCGTGGATCCCGACAAGCTGGCTGGTAGTCCAGTTCTGGTGCGCGTTGCGGCGGATGCTTCGCAGGCTTCCCGTCTCCCTTTGCCAACGCGCATTGCCTTTGTTGGAAATTATCTTCCCCGCGAATGCGGCATTGCCACCTTCACGACCGACCTGTGCACAGCGCTCGCGGCAGAATATGGCCCCGAACGCCTGTTTGCCATCCCCGTCAACGATCCCGATTCAAGGTATGACTATCCCGAACAAGTGCGACTCGAGCTTACGCAGGAAGATCTTAGTTCCTACGAGCGGGCCGCCGACTTCCTCAATTTCAACGGCAATGATCTTGTATGCATGCAGCATGAATATGGCATTTACGGTGGTATCGCGGGCAGCTATATCTTGACGTTGCTTCGTAAATTGAAAATGCCATTAGTTACAACACTACACACCGTTCTTCGCGAGCCGGATGCACATCAGCTAGCCGTGCTCGAAGAGATCACGCGGCTCTCGGATCGCCTGGTGGTCATGAGCGAGCTCGCGGCTGAACTCTTACGCGACGTATACGCGGTTCCAGATGGAAAGATCGATATCATTCCGCATGGCGTTCCGGACATGCCGTTTATGGACCCAAATTACTTCAAAGACCGGTTCGGGACTGAAGGAAAATCGGTTCTGCTTACTTTCGGCTTGTTATCTCCCAACAAGGGCATTGAGAACGTCATACGGGCACTACCCACAATTCTGGCAGCACATCCAAACGTGGTGTATATCGTCTCGGGAGTTACGCATCCCCATATCCGGCGGCACGAAGGCGAGCGCTACCGCGAGGGGTTGAGAGCGCTCGCAGGGCAGCTTGGTGTGTCTTCGCAGTTGATTCTCAACAACCGCTTTGTAAGCGCGGAGGAATTGGTTGAACATGTAGGCGCGGCGGATATCTACATAACGCCCTACCGGCAAGAGGCCCAGATTGTTTCCGGCACGCTCGCGATAGCGCTAGGCGCCGGGAAAGCGATCGTCTCCACTCCATACTGGCACGCGAAAGAATTGCTCGCGAATGGAAGAGGCAGGATTGTCCCGTTTGACGATCCTGCTTCGATTGCGACAGCGGTAATTGGATTACTAGAGCACGATGCGGAACGTCATGCCATGCGCAAGCGAGCGTATCTGCACTCGCGCCAGACAACATGGCCGAATACGGCGCGGGCCTATATGGCGAGCTTTCAGCGCGCACGTTTTGAACGAAGTCTGCAGCCGAGGCCAACGCAACACCATGAAGGAATGACAGACGCTCCAAAAAGCCAGCTTCCAGCATTGAATACCTCGCACCTGCTCAACATGACCGACGATACCGGGATATTGCAGCACGCCATTTTCTCGTTGCCAAACATACGCGAGGGCTATACGACAGACGACAATGCGCGCGCGCTGATTGTATCGAATCTTTTGAATGAGGCTGCGACGTATGAGAGCGGAACGCAGTATTCAAAACTTGCTCATCGCTACCTGGCTTTCCTGTGGCTCGCATTCCGCTCCGATATCGGACGGTTCAGAAATTTTCTGGGATACGATCGCAGATGGCTCGAAGACGTGGGCTCGGAAGACTGCCATGGTCGCGCCTTGTGGGCATTAGGCGCGGTGCTCGGGCACTCACAGGATGCTGGATTGCGCGGAGCGGCAGGCAGGCTGTTCGAAGTCGCCGTACCCTCCGCTTTGACATTCACCAGCCCCCGCGCATGGGCATTCAGCCTTCTCGGGATGCAGGCCTATCTGGATTGGTTCCCGGGGGACAGGGCCATTCAAGCTGCTCGCAATCTGCTTGCCAATCGGCTGTTGAACATCTATGAGCGAAGCCGGACGGAGACCTGGCACTGGTTTGAGAAGAGTCTCGCGTACTCGAATGCCAGGTTATCGCAAGCGCTCATGCTGGCGGGCTGGCGTGGCGAGAATCAGAAGATGGTCGCGATGGGAATCGAGTCCCTGGAGTGGCTGGTCGCCGCACAGCGTCGAGGCGGCGAAGAGATTTTTGTGCCCATCGGCTCCAATGGCTTTTACGCCGAGGGCAAAGAGAAAGCCCGTTTCGATCAACAACCGGTCGAAGCTTGTGCAACCGTCGCTGCCTGTCTGCAGGCATATAGGTTAACGAACCAAAAACGTTGGCTTGAGGAGGCACAACGTGTCTTCCATTGGTTTCTTGGCAAGAACGATTTGCGGGTCCCACTTTACGACGACACAACGGGCGGGTGCAGAGACGGCCTCCATCCCGACCGCGTAAATGAAAACCAGGGGGCAGAATCGACGCTCTCCTTCCTTATGGCTCTCCTAGAAATGCAGGAAGCAAAAACGTTAAACGCAGACGAACTGCTTCAGGAAATGAGCGCTTCTCTTTGAATCCCATCGCCCCTCCAGATTCGTCGCCACAGGCTATTGAACTCGAGCAACTCAACCCCGCGACATACACCGACGTTCCCCTGTTTGTCCGGTATCGCGGTAACCCGATTCTTACCCGGGAGAGCTGGCCTTATCCCATTAACAGTGTCTTCAACGCAGGGGCCGTTCGGCTGGCGGATGGAGAGACCTTGTTACTCTGCCGCGTAGAAGAAAGGACCGGGCTATCGCATTTGTGCGCGGCCCGCTCCGTCAATGGCATCGATGGATGGCGCATCGATTCAGAGCCCACACTAAAGGGCGATCCCCGCGAGTATCCCGAAGAGATCTGGGGTATCGAAGATCCGCGCATTACTTACGTCCCGGAACTCGAACAGTACGCCGTGGCTTATACCTCCTTTGCACGGGGTGGTCCCGGAGTCTCGCTCGCACTCACCAGGGACTTTCGGAGCTTTGAGCGATTCGGCGTGATTATGCCGCCTGAGGATAAGGATGCGGCTCTTCTGCCAAGGAGGATTAACGGCTACTGGGCCATGATCCATCGGCCGGTGACGAGCCTTGGCGCGCATATGTGGATCTCGTTCTCGCCTGATTTGCGGCATTGGGGAAGCCATAAGATCATTCTGGAAGCGCGGCGCGGCGGTTGGTGGGACGCAAACAAGATTGGACTATGCTCCCCGCCCATTGAGACTTCGAAAGGATGGCTCACGATCTATCACGGGGTCCGCCATACAGCGTCGGGATGTATCTATCGCCTCGGCCTCGCGCTCTTTGATCTCGATAGGCCGGATGTGTGCCTCCAGAGAGGAGACTCTTGGATGTTCGGTCCTGAAGCTCCATATGAGCGCGGCGGAGATGTCAGCGACGTCGTATTCCCCTGTGGACAAACTATCGGCGTGGACGGAGACGCGATTCACCTATACTACGGAGCGGCGGATTCCTGCATGGCCATGGCTACGGGCAGCATACAGTCTTTACTCGCATGGCTTGACTCGCACTCGGTTCCGGGGAAATAAAGACCAGTTTGTGATGCATCAGAAAGGAGAGGAAGGATGAATACGGCAATCTGGAATTGGCCCACTTGGCTACCGCATCTGCTCTGGATTCGCCACCAGTGTCCGCGATGCACGTCGGTTGAATTCAAGCCTGCCGAATTGCACTCGCCCGACGGTCTGCTGAGCCTGTTTGCACTTCGGCCCTTTCGCTGCATATGGTGCTGGCGACGATACTATTGGTTTACGTTCCATGGGGCCAATGCAGGATGACCTTTCCGAAAACTTCTTGGACGCTCGTAAAAGAAAGACGATTAAGTTCCCCACACTTGCGTGTCTTCTTTGTTCCCGCGTTCAGTCGTGGAGTTGGACCGCGGGTATACCAGGGCGGTCGACAGGGGAAGCCGGTTGGAAGCGTTGCGGAAACTCGAGGCCTCGGGGATCGACGATGCCATATAGAATCCAGGCACCGCAAAAAACGCAACTTGTATCGAGAATCGCGCTCGCCCTGCCACCGACAGCTTGCGGAAAAGTTCTGAAGCAATCCGGACAGGCTATCGTCACGAACTCGGCTCCCGAGGCATCGTGGCCGTTTCTCTGGATCCATATCGGTTCCGGGACGTGGCGGTGCTCGCGCCATCGCAACGGCCGAGTCTCCACTATGTTCACTAAATTGGCCACACCGCCGCCCTTCCGATAGAAGGCGTCGGCCGTCACTCCAGAAGGAAACTCACTGTCGGTAAACATGCCGCTCATTGCGATCACATAGATGCCCGGGAACCGACGGTGAAGAACAGAAAGCAGTTCGAAACCAGACATTGCCGGCATGTTCAGGTCCGAAACAAGGATATCCGGGATCTCATGGCGAATCTCAATCAGCGCTGCGAGGCCGTCTGCCGCACACCGAGTGCGGTATCCAAGATAGTTGAAAACCTCCGCCAATGATGTTCGAACAGATTCGTCGTCTTCGACGATCAGGATAGAACTCCTGATGCCTGGCATATCTCACTCCATTCAACAGAATCCAAGGGTTAGAATGAGTGTTTCATTGCTTCATTTGCGCGGCTGATCAGTTTTGAACAGTTCGGACGATCCATGGAGGTCTTGGTCGATTCCGACACGCATCCGGGGTGCCAGTCTCAACACACTGCCATCGGAATGGTTATGGTGAAGTGTCCTATTAAAGAGGACTTGTGCACACGGGTGGGGCCGGCGTATTTTACAAAGCTGCGCAAGGGAATTGTGACGAAACTGAGGCTGGACCATGTAGTGGCGGGAGAAGACCCTGGTCATTGCTTTATCAGATAAGTCAACCGATGCGCGCAATTCAAGATGCCCCCCGACGACATGATCCCCCTGAAACGGGCATACATATAGAACTTAGACCCAGTTTGAAGACGTCGTTTGTCCCCACTGGATGGACCGTCTTCTTTATTGATGTTCAAGCTTCCAGTAAATGATCGCCCAAGCTTCCAAATACTTTGACGAGCAGCGAGAGCACCCCTGTGCAGGCTCACCACGTGGAGTCGAATGGGCGTATGCTTGATACAGAAACAAGTCCTTCCTTCTCGCCTCTGGCATCCCAGCTTCTGCATAGACGAGCACCGTCCAAGTACACAACCAAGCAACCGGACCTGCGATGGGCCCCCTCGAAATCTCGATGCAAAGGATCGTCTAACTGCACCCCCAACAAGTACAACTTGCGGTCAGTTCGGTGGAACAAAACGATAGAACTAATCCTTCAAAGAGCAAGCCGGACAGACCATGGAAAAGCAGGATGACTTTTGTCCAAGACTTTATAGTGGAGCATTCTGTCCCAGGCGCCTCCGTGGCGTCGATCGAGATTTCAGGCCATTTTTGAACCAAATCCAGTTCCGAACTACGGTTGGTCCGGCAGAAACCAGAAGGGGGCAGGTAAGGGGTTGCCAGATCTGTGTCGGTAAAGACAGATCCGGCGGAATTTGCCTTTCTTCATCATGGTCTGCAGTCACGGCTAGTTGCCGCGATTACTCGGACGGATCGAGGTCATGGCGTAAGTTATTCGCCTTGCCGCGAGAGCATGTCGGGCGGAACAATCAGGGTTCTTTCCGGCGATTCGGCGTACCTGCGGGCGATTTCGCGGATGCGTTCGCCGGGGTCGGGGTTTCCCGAATCCGTCCCTACCTTGTGAAGGGACTCGAGAGAGTCAGAAACGTCGCCTGTTGCGACACCGTCGCGACTTGTGTTACTTCTCGGCATTGGGTAAATATCGGTCCCGATTACCCAATACGCGAATTGAGTAATTATCCATCCCGGATGCCTTAAATCGCTTTCTTCAATCAAACTTCTCCCGACCTCCTGGTTAGGAAGTGCGTCATTTTGGCATGTATGCGCCAGGGACACGTTTCGAGCATGTCCCTGGCGCAGACACAGCCTTTCACAACTCGGAGCGCTCCACGGAATCGCGTAGCGATAGCTCCGGCCGAATTGCTTTCAGTATCATTGCAGACGTACGTTGAATGAATTCGAGGCTTTCGGCGAGTGGAGTTGCATCGCCAGCGTAGAGTTGGATGTAATCCGAAGAAGTTGTTCCCATCTCCAATCCGATAGCGTGACCCACGATGAATGCGACGGCTTCTGCTTCGGTCTCGCGAACCGTTTTCGTCGTGGAGGTGCGTCGTTCACCGCGGTGAAGAAGTTCATGAGCGGCCTCATGGACTAAACTCGTGAATTCCTCAGCTGGAGACTGGCCCGGAAGGAGAGCGATCCGGCCGCCGTAGGAGACGCCCAGTGCCGGAGCGATCTTCTCGTTGTACTCGAGAGCAATGTTTTGCTGAGAGAGGAACTCGATAAGACGGTCCCGGTGGGCGCCAACCTCGCCCGTGATCCTGTAGCTGAATTCGGGAACCTCATTTCCGATAGTCTGGCTCTGGTCCCAGACATATACGGGCCGGAATCCGATGGTGACGGGATGGGGGTTTGCCTCAAGATCCAGGTTATCTGTATCCGTCCTTCTGCGTTTGACAACCATCGGAGCAAATATCTGTATTCCTTTCTCTCCCTTTTTTACTTGCCGGCCCAATTCCTTCCAAGTCTGATAGCCTGCCACCCGCGTGGCCGTCGGGCACTGGCGAGCGATGGCCATGATGTTTCCAAATGAATACCGATGAAACCGCGCCATTGCCGTGAGATATGCGGTGAGGGCATCGCTCTTGCCGGCTTTGAGCTGCTGAATGAGGGAATCGACTGCCTGATCTATCAGCTGTTGAACCGGGTTAATCCGCTCGGCGCCCCTGTTCGGCCGTTGAGAGTTCTCCCGTTTTGACTGCGCTGCATTTTTCCTGTGCGGCGCAGTGCTGGCGTTCGAAACGGTGCTGCGGTAGGCTGTGCGGTCGAGGGTGGATGGCATAACAGTGCTCCTGCTCTCGTGAATTGGCGTCCATGAGCGGAAAGAACTGCCTGACAACCAAATTTCTTTTGATTGGGCTCCCGCTTCATCGTCTTGGCAATGAGCAGGGGCGCGGAGGATCGGTCAAGGCCGCTGAAGGCGCCGCGTTGCGGGCGAAGCGCAGCGAAGAGCCTTGACGGAGCCGACCGACTCTGCCATAAGGCGCACTAAAGCGGGAGCACCCGGCAAAAGAAGAAATTTAGGAAGATTTCCGGAGCGTGCAATGGAATCGGTGGGACAAGGACCGAAAAACCTGGCTTCCAGCTGCAGTTGAGGTGCAGGCCAAGAACCCGGTTGAGCCCCCGATTTCGGCTGGGAAGAGTTAAGAAAAGAAGTAAAAGCGTGTACCTGGCTTTTGTTCTTAACTTGCTCAGATGAGCATTTTGAGGTTGGCCAGCCGGTTCGTCACAGCCGCTGTGCTCACCTGAAACCGCTTGGCCAGAAGCTCGATGACCTCCCCGTCGTCCAGGTCCAGATCCTGTTCCCTAATCTCCTCGCGAAGCAGCGTGCGAGGCATCAATAGTGCGGCGCCCAGGTGATTGGCTTCGACCTCTTCGGGTTCCACACCGGCCGAAGACGTCTCGTCGCGGCGGAATGTCATTTCCTTATCGATGAACAACTGCGCCTTATCGATCTTTTTTGTATGTAGCAGATAATGAGCAATTTCATGCGAAATGGTGAACCGTTGCCGTACGCGCGCATGCGCCGCGTTGTAGCCGATCCTGGCGCGGTCACCTTGAACGACCAACAGGCCGGAAACCTTATCGCCGAGCGTGGCCGCTTCGAGCGTCAGGTTCAGACGCTGCGCAACCAGGTGAATAGGAACCGGCACCCGGTAGGCATCGGTATCGCGAAGCGTCTTTTCAGCTCTTTCTTCGAGACTTTGCCTTGCCATGAGCCTTCCCTTCGGTCTCCGATGTTTGAACAGCTCTCACCGTTTTGGTAATGAACCCAGTAAGAAGCTTGACGGTGGCCGGATCGCCATTGGCCACTTCTTCAATCTGATCGATAACCTCCCGGTCAAGCAAGCCCTGATTCGGCCTCACGGCAACTTCGTCGGGCGTGGGGATGAGTTCAATCAATTTGGAATGAAGCACTTCGGCAATCTGCCAGAGCAGGTGCAAGGGCGCGCGCTGCCGGCCGGCCTCGATATTGACCATGGAGGCGCGGCTGATTCCGAGGTGCTGAGCCAATGAGTCCTGGCTCATGCGCTGGACTTCTCGCATTTGACGGACTTTCCGTCCCAGTACACGATAAACCTCGTCGAAGTCCGTCATGAGAGGGAAACTACAGTCTCCGGCGGGACGAGGTCAAACCAAGCTAACACGTTTACTCAGCAAACATGTTTGTGTGGCTAGCAGTTGACATAGGATTCAGATTGGGATATCCATAATACGGTCAGGATCAACAGGACCTGCACGCGACCCGCTCTTTGGGCCAACCGAACCCTGACCTCTTTCCCCTCTGCGGATCGAAAACCGGATACGGCTTCGTGTGGCAGAATCCGAAGCTCAAATGGACATCCGGCCAAAAAAAGTTCCGGTTGAGGTGTCATAATTTCGCGTTTTTGCCCAGCTATATGTGTCGAGGGGCAAAGATGCAGCCGACATCGACGAGAGGCTGCCAGAGCGGCTTGTTACAAGCACTCTCGTCGACCAGAAAGCTCGTTTGAAAGACGTCCCCAGGAAAAACGCCGGTAAATTCGGCGCGGGAGTTCTCTGCTCATTGTGGGGTCAGGTGGCAGATTTGTCGTTGCGACGCCGTGCAGTGGGCATTTGACCGAGATTCCGGGACGTGGTACGACAGCACGGCAAGCAAGGTGAAGCACGACCGGTGGCGAGCTCTGACTCGAAACCGGCGAAAGGCATTTCATTCCAGGCTGGTGAATCATGGGACCCTACATCAACCCCAGGCAGCTCGAAATCGTTCTGGTGATGGCCGAAGAACTGAATACACACAAAGCGGCAGAGCGGCTGAAAGTGCACCAGTCGACCGTCAGCAAAGGCATCAAGAAGTTTGAAAAGGAGCAGGAGCTTACCGTGTTCGTGCGAGAGGGCAAACGGATCGCCGATCTTACTCCCGAGGGCGAACAGTTTCTCGAGCACATCAAACCAGCATTTCACGTGTTTCAGTCGGAGGCTGCCCGGGCCAGTGAGATAGCGGAGATGATCCTCCGCAAGAGCGCCGGCACATTCATCCTGGGGTACTCACCTCTGGTCTCCGCGGCGATGCTGAATGAGATACGATCCGTCCGAAGTGTACGGTTTCGAGCACTCCGCCTTCAGGTTCGCCAACTGAAGCCGTCCGAGATATTCAGTTTCGTTCGATCGGGCGTGCTTCAGGCTGGGCTCACATATGCGTTTCCCCCACATTATCGCCTGGAGCAGATCCCGGTCGGGGGAGAACCGATGTGTGCTGTGTACCCGCGGAGGCCCGGCACTCGCGCCGGATCAGGGATTGATCTCGAAGCTCTGCGCTCGCAGCCACTCTATGTGCTGTCTTCGGATCGCGAGCAGCCGGAGCTTCGAGATTGCCTGGTGTCCGAATGTACGCGGCGAGGATTCACTCCGAAGATTGTTGAAGAAACCGATTCCGCCAGACAGGCATTCGACCTCTTGCTCGATCGAGGAGGTGTCGCGATCATGCCGGAGTGTATGTATGTTGGAGCTCCGGCCGATTTAGATTGCAGTCGCATCGCAGGCCTCGAGCAGGCTCAACTGGTCCTCACCTATCGACGCGGTACGGATATGAGAACTGAAGAGATCATTCGTGAAATCGCGAGATCGTTGCGGGATGGGCGCATAGAGAAGACCGGCTGAAAGAAAATTTTGATTCCGTCGAGTGCCGCATTGTCACCCGCCATTCCGCACGGTCCCAGCTTAATGACGATTACGCATTAGCAAAGTGCAATCCGGCCTTGGACAAAAAATCAAATTCGATCCACTCTCATTTCAAGCACGATTCATCACGAGGTCGAATCCACACAAACGGAGGTCCAACATGAACGTTTCGCCCGCATGGCGGAAGCGCTTTCGAGCCATACCAGACTCGAAAGCGATCTTCCTGCTTCTTCTCGTCTTGCCGGCCGTCGCGCACGCGCAAGCAGGGGGCGCTTCTCCCTTTGACACGGGGTTTTCCGCCATGCAGAACCTGTTCACCGGTACGGTCGCGAAAGTCGCCAGCCTGATTGCCATTGTGGTTGGCGGCTATCAATTCGCACATGGAGAGCCGGGTGCGAAAAAGACTCTCGCCGGTGTTGCAGCGGGAACTGGAATCGCGGTTCTCGCGACCAACGTATTGACCTGGCTCTGGGGAATCTGAACGTCCTCCCGGGCTAAAACCTTAACCGCTAACCAACCGCTTACGTGAGGGGCACTGATGCAAACACATGGACATGATCGACGCCTGAACCGGGTCTACAAGAGTCTGCACAAGTCCCTCACGTACCTCGGAGTCGAACGCACGCTGTTCTTCTTCGTCTGCGTAGCCGGTGTCGGCGCCTTCAATCTGTTCAACAGTCTGGTCGCCGGGTTGTTGCTCTTTGCGGGCGGGTTCGCTTTCGGCTGCTGGGTGACCGGAAGCGATCCCGCACTTCTTCGTATCCTCGCGAAATCAGAACGGTTCAAGACGCGTTATGACGCCGCGAAGCAGTCACTGCCCCGTGTGGAGGTGCGCTGATGCTGCGCATCGACAAAGTTATCAAGCCGTGGAAAGAGGCCGCAGCGCTGAACGATCACATCAATCTCTATGGCCAATGGAGCGAGACATCGTTTCTCACCAAGAGCGGTGATGTGGGAATGGTGCTTCGCGTATGTGGGGTCGACTACGAGAGCCTGGACAGCGAAAGCCAGGAATATGCGGTGAAGCGTCTTGAAGCTGCGCTCAAGGCTTTCGGGCCGGGATTCCACGTCTACCAGTACCTATTCAAGTCGAACAGGCCTCACATACCCTTCGCCAATTACCGCGATCCTGTGGTGCAGACGGAGGTCAACCATCGCCGCGAGTTCTTTGCGTCGAAACGCGACAAGCTGTACCAGATCGAGATCTTCTATTGCATCATTCTCCGTGCTGCACAGGCAAGGACAGGCATAGGCGCGGCCTTCTCGCAACTGGTGGCAAATCCAGCGCGGGGACTTAACGAGCTGAAAGCCCAGTTCTCGAGTAGTGGAATGAGAATCCTGCTGCGCTCCGAAATAGAAAGTGCTCGTGCGCTGCTCGAGCAACGGTTTGAAGCATTCGTGCGCCAGCTCAGCGATCTGGTTCCGCTCGAAGTTCTCAACGAGCGTGGCCAGTTCCAGTTCTTTCGTCGGCTGTTGAATTTCGACGGTTGGCGGATCGCCGGTTCACCCAAGACGAGTCAATTTCTTGATTTCCAGGTGAGCAATTCCGATATCGAGGCGGAACGTGACCATTTGCGCGTGGGCGATCATTTCGTGCGCGTCCTGACCATGAAAGAAGCGATCGCCGAAACGCGCCCACTTGTCCTCGATGCGCTGCTCAAGATCCCCGGCAACTTCCATGTAGTTACGGAATGGATGCAGTTGCCGGCCGACAAGGCACGGAAGGAAGTGACTAAGCGCCGTCGTCATTTCAACGTCTCGAAAACGGGCTTCATCTCCCAGTTGGGCAACGATCCGATGAAGACGAATCCGCGCGACATCCTGGTCGACGAATCGAAGCAGGCGGACATCGAAAACCTTGGCGATTGCCTGCGAGCCCTGGGTGATGGTCAGTCGCTGGGTGAATTCTCCTTGACGATCGTGATCAATGGCCGCGACCGCAACGAGGTGAACCGGCTGGTCGGAGAATTTGCCGGCGTGTTCACGAATGCGGATGGCAGTCTCTATGTCGAGACCTACAACCAGCTCAATGCCTTTTTCGCCACCGTCCCCGGCAATTACGGCATGAATCTTCGCCGGCTCCTGCTGCTCAATACGAACTATGCCGATTTGTCTTTTCTGTTTACGATCCTTCCGGGAGAGACCCAGAACCAGCACCTCGGCGCAGAGTACCTGGCCGTGATGGAGACAGACAACAGCACACCGTACTACCTCAACCTCCACAATGGCGAAATCGCCCACACGCTGATCCTGGGCATGACAGGCAGCGGCAAGTCGTATCTCTGCAATTTCCTGCTGCAGAACGCCCAGAAGTATCAGCCGCTGACCTTCATTTTCGATATCGGGGGCAGTTTTCAGTCCCTGACCACGATCTTCGGTGGAAGCTACCTGAACGTCGGCCGGGAATCGCGCGACTTCACGATCAATCCCTTTTCACTTGCACGAACGGAAGAGAACATGCAATTTCTGTTTTCCTTCTTCCGGACGCTGATCGAGGGTAATGACGCGCGCCACAGGCTCGACTACCGCGAAGAGCGGAAGCTCTGGGACGGCATCGAACGTGTCTACATTCTTGAGCCGGAACAGCGCACGATCTCAAACTTCGCCAACATCCTGGGCGAGCTGAAGGACCGGTTGCACCGCTGGACCCGGCAGGGACAATACGGGTTCCTCTTCGACAATGCCGAAGATACGCTCTCGTTCAGCCGTTTCCAGACCTTCAACTTCGCCGGCTGGGGAGATGCGCCCCAGGTGCTGGAACCGTTGTTGTTCTACGTCCTGCATCGGGCAAGCAACGAGATCACCGACCCCGCCAAGCTCGGCACCTTCAAGGCCTTCCTGATCGATGAAGCGTGGCTATTCATCCGCAATGAAACCATCCGCAACTATGTGGTCCAGGCCCAGAAGACCTGGCGCAAGCACAATGCCGCCATGATCCTGGCAACGCAATCACTCAAGGAACTTGAGGAATCGGGCATGCTGCATCTGGTTTCGGAAAGCTGTCCGACCAAAATCTTCCTCGCCAACCCGGAGATGGATCGAGAGCTCTACCGGGAAGCCTTCCACCTGAACGACACAGAGTTGGAGTTGATCGCGGGCCTGATTCCTCCCGGCCAGATGCTGATTCGGAAGGCGCAAGGCTCAAAGAAAGTGCAATTGAACGTTGATTCTGTCTCCCATTGGATGGCGACCAACAATGCTCGCGACAACCTCACCAAGCGTGAATACTTTGCCCGGTTTGGAAT
>Ga0206941_10248_pt1 | contig 14445 bp, 14 predicted proteins | sample Alteio_BWOrgHeat_9_FD_153251 | JGI IMG/M metagenome (GOLD analysis project Ga0206941, IMG submission 153251) | Enriched cells from forest soil in Barre Woods Harvard Forest LTER site, Petersham, Massachusetts, United States -... | ecosystem: Environmental > Terrestrial > Soil > Temperate forest >...
GGTTACCAGCTTCGCGTAGGTATCGTCGGCCAGGGTGTACTCGGCGGGACGGGTTGGTTCGCCGCTATCGAGGTCGCGGTTGGGTAACTCCGGTGAGCGCAGGTGGGCGGACTGCAACAATCCCTTGTAGTCATCGAAGGTCTTGTTGATGCTCTTGATGTAGAGGTCCTCGGTCTTTTGAGTGGGATCGTTGAAGTCGAGGCCCTTGAACGGGCCGATCTTGGGCATGAGGCGCAGAATCGCGGCAAGAAAGCGCGTCCCGAACCCAGGCTTCTGATAGTTCGTACCCCATGTTTTCTCATAATCGGCGCGGGAGAGGCGGTAGAGGAACTTGCGCTTGTCAAAGTTGGGCGACTCGCTGGTCAATTGCTTCTTGTGCAACTCGAGCGCAACCGTGGTCATCTGCGGAATCAACCTTCCGATCGCCCAGCGATATGAGCCGATGGCCAGGTCTTGATGGGGAAGCACCTGTTTCAGGTCCATCCCATAGATGACAGGGAACACCCGTTCCAGGAGCGGCTCGGAAACCTCGAATCCGATGAAGTCATGATATTGTGCCGGTGCGTATCGATTCTTGGCTACCTGCAGCGTGTCGAACCCGAACTCCGTCTTGAGGTGCGCCGACTTGTCCTGCGCATATTTCACCGAGGGTCCGTAGCGGGCGCGCAGCTTGGGATAGCGGAGCGCAACCGCTTCATTGACCGCGGGGTGCCCGTCCACATCGGAGACATAGTGCGCCAGCGCTCCCAGGGCGAAGGCGAATTCCTTGGGATCCTGGCTCTGGCGGATCATCTCCTCCACGAAGTCGCCGCTGCGCACATAGTGAACCAGGTCGCTGAATTCCTTGCTGCCGAATGGATAATAGCCAAGGTCCTGGATTACGGAACCGCCATAGGCGTAGGCGTGGGCTTCTTTGATCTGGTCGTCGGTGAGTCCGGGGAAGCGCTTCTCAATGAGGGGGCGAATGTTGGAGGTCCACAGGAGGTCGACTACTTCCTCGTGGGTCAGAACGGAGTAGGCGAAGGCGGGTCCACTCGACAGAAGGAGAAAAGCGAAGAGCGCGATCGTGCGTTTCAAGTGCAAGGGCCGATCTCCTAGCCGTCTCGACCGGATTCCAATCAGGGGCGCGGCGATGCGGAGCTTCTGCCCGCAATTATTTAGATGCGGTTGAGGAACATGAGAACGATGGTCAGCACCAGGATCGCTCCGAGGCCGCCGGTTGGATAGTAGCCCCAGTTTTTGCTGTAGGGCCATGCGGGAGCCGTGGCCACGAGGGCAAGAACCAGAACAGGAATCAAAAAAAGCACAACCATGCGTCACCCCGGATGATTTGCCGCAAGCGGAACTGAATGAACCGCTTATCCTTGCCTGAGAGATAGATGCCGGGCGCACCGGACGGAGTTGTTTGGACCAGGGCGGAGAGTGGAGGCGCGACTCGATCCGGAGGGGAATCCGCACATCTTTCCTATCCATATTCCCCCGATTCAGGAGCGTCCGCCGGGATCGATTTGATGCGCCTCCTTGCACGCGAAACGCGTGAAGGGCTCAAGTCGGACTTGGTGCATTGAAAGAAGTTGAGGGAGAATTGATAAATAACAGCTGCGACCTGCAAGAATTGCCAAAGATGACATCTGCAATGCACCGCGTTGCGCTGGTCGACAATCCAGCGTCCGGATCACTCTCGTCCCGCCGCGAAGAAACGGTACGTGCCACCCTCGAAGCGCTCGAATCGGCCGGCATCGAGGTGGAACACTTCACCATCGATGGGCCGGGCAGCGGCGCGAACCTGGCCCGCGAAGCGGTCAGCCGAGGATGCGATTCCGTCATCGTGTGCGGCGGAGACGGCACGGTGCATGAGGTCTTGCAGAGTCTCGTTGGCACCAACGTGGCGCTGGGCGTGGTTCCGTTCGGCACCGCCAATGCGCTGGCCGCGGACTTGGGACTGACGAAGTCTCCCGCCAAGGCCATTCGCGCCCTGTTGCAGGCAAAGCCTGTACAGGTCCCTGTCGGCCGGATCTTTTACCAGGATAGCGATGGCCACGAGAGGAGCCGGTATTTCACTGTCGCCGCCGGTGTGGGGGCGGACGCCTTGCTCATGATGCGCATGGATCCCTCGCTCAAACGCCGCTTTGGCTATTTCCTGTATATGGTGGAAGCCTTTCGCATCTGGGTCAGTCACCCGTTTCCCATGTTTCAGGCCCGGTTCGGAGCCAACGGAAACGGAAAGCCGCGCGAGGCCGAGACGTCGCAACTGCTGGCCGTGCGGGTTCGTTCTTTCGGTGGAGTGCTGGGCAAATTTGCCCCGGGAGCTACGCTGTATAGCGAGAATCTGTGCCTGGTCATCTTTAAAACCCGGAGCCGCCTGCGGTATATGCGCTTTTTGCTCGCGGTGGTCGGCAAGCGCCACACGTTTTCAGATGATGTGGAACTCCTCGAAGCCGATACCGTGGAGTGCGTGCTCCGCAATGGTTCGCGGTCGCGCGTCTACGTCGAGGCCGACGGGGAAGTGTTGGGACAACTTCCCGTCCGCATCGAGATAGCCTCCGAGATGCTGACGCTGCTGATCCCGCCCGATGCTCGGCCGTAGGAACTGTGCGCGGGCCGCGAGTCAGGCTTTCGCGCACGACGCCGCACAGATTCTGATCCCATCAGAGTACGGAGTTCCCGCGAATCCGAATGCCCGCCCGAATTTGCTGGAATCGAACAGGTACGGTGAGTCGTTCTGGTAGAGCATTTCGTATAACTCACACACCAAAGGATTGAACCAGCCCACGACCTTCAGCATGGGTCGGCTCAGCACGCGGTACTTTGGCAGGACGCCGAAGGCCTGGGCCGCGGTTTCAATAAACTGCTTGCCGGTAAGTGCGGGGGCCGCGGTGGGTAGATGCCAGACCTGGTTCCATGCGCGTTCGCTTTCGGCCAGGGTAGCCAATCCGTGCGCCGCATCGGGGGTAAACGTGAGCGAATGCGGGACGGCATCGTTCACCAGCCACGAGGCTTTGGATCGTTTGGAAAAAGGGTCAAACACGAGGGTATTGGGCAGACCATGGGCCGCGCCCGGGCCGTAGAAATCGGCGCAGCGCGCGATGATGGCGGTCAGCCTTCCCGCGTTCACTTCTTCCATCAGCATGGTTGCGATGCGGGCGCGGATTCCCCCTTTTCGCGAAACCGGAGCGTACGGCGACTGCTCCGTCATCGGGCCTCCTACTCGGCCGTACATATAGACGTTGTCGAAGAAAATCAACCTGGCTTGCGCGCGTTTGCAGGCTTCGATGGTGTTGGCCATGATGCGCGGCCACTGCTCGTGCCAGACTTTCACGTCGTACTTGAGGCCTACGAGCAGGTGCACAATGTTCGATCCGGCGACGGCGCGGATGGCCTGATCCTCGTCCGAGATGTCCGCGGATACGACCTCTGCTCCGGGAGCGGGCCTTGCGTTGCGGCTCACGAGGCGAATCGGCGCGCCCCTGGCGGAGAGGACTTTGACCAGTTCATTGCTGATCGGGCCGCCTGCGCCCAGAATCGTTGTCAATGGCATAACTCTCCATGTGCGCCGGGTACGGGAACATCTTCGTTATAGCACTGCCGAATCAGGTTTGCGTTTTGGTCCGCTGTTGCGAAACCACGGCCTTGACTGCAATCATCGCAGCGAAGATTCCTCGGAGAAGCGCTTCATGGGTTTGCGTTCGAGTCTTTTGGTGTTGCCGATGCTTTGGACGGTTTCGCTTTTCGCGCAGCAGCCCGCGTGGCAGCCCGCGCCGGATGATATCACTCTGCCTATCTGGCCTAACGGCGTACCCGGTGCGGCGGCCCCCGCAGCCAATGCGCCGGCGGAGGTGGACACCACGACGGCCAAGGATGATCTCATCGCCGGCAAGCCGCTCATCCGGCTGGGCAATGTCTCCACGCCCACCATCACCCTCTACAAGCCAGTCAAGGCCAAGGGCGCGACGCCTGCCATCGTCGTGTTTCCCGGAGGCGGATACCGCATCCTGGCCATCGATCTCGAGGGGACGGAGGTGTGCGACTGGCTGAATTCCGCGGGCATCACCTGCGTGCTGCTGAAATACCGCGTCCCCGACTCTGGGCCCTATCCCAAATCCGCAGCTGCCTTGCAGGACGGGCAGCGCGCGGTCGGCATGGTGCGCCAAAAAGCGGCCGAATGGGGCATCGATCCGAAGCGCGTGGGCGTGCTGGGCTTCTCGGCCGGCGGTCATCTCGCGGCTGCCTTGAGCACCCACTTCGACAAGCGCCTCTACGACCCGGTCGATGCGGTCGACCAGCTGAGCTGTCGTCCCGACTTCGCCGTCGTGATCTACCCCGGCTACCTCGCCCTTGCCGAACAGAACATGGCGCCCAATCCCGAGATTCATCCAACCGCGGAAACTCCGCCCACCATCATCGTGCAAGCCGAGGACGACCCGGTGCACGTGGAGAACGCCACCACCTATTTCCTCGAACTCAAGAACGTCAAGGTACCCGCCGAGCTGCACATTTATGCCGAGGGCGGCCACGGCTACGGACTGCGCCGTACCGATCTTCCTGTGACCGCATGGCCGCTGCTGGTCGAGAAATGGCTGCACACGATCAAGATGCTTCCCAGCGCCGCGCAATAGCACCCCGGTAGAATTGTGCCTATGCTCCTTGCCGTCCTCACCATCTCAGACCGTTGCTCCCACGGGGAGATGACCGATACTGCCGGTCCGGCCGTCGTGGAATTGCTGCTTCGGCAATGGCCTGAGGCCGATATTCGCACCAGCCTGCGTCCCGACGATGAGATTGCGATCGCCACAGAACTTGGCCGATTGTGCGAGGAAGGGGCAGGCCTGGTCCTCACGGTAGGAGGCACTGGCCTCGGGCCCCACGATCACACGCCGGAAGCAACGCAGCGAGTCATCGATCGCGAAGCACCGGGCCTGGCAGAAGCCATGCGCGCCGAGGGCGCGAAAAGCAATCGTTTTGCATGGTTGTCGCGCGGTGTCGCCGGATTGAAGGGGAGCACGCTGATCGTCAACCTGCCCGGTAGCAAGCGCGGCGCCGAAGAGAGCCTGATTTCGATTCTTGTGCTGCTCAAGCACGGCATCGAAGTGGCCGCGGGGAGTCACACGCATCCCAAGTAATTGCGTTCGAAGCGACTAATTCAGAAACATCGTCCGGTAAAGCGTATCCCGCTGCACAGGCCTGAAACCCGCATCGCGAATGATCCGCCGCAGCTCTGCTTCCGTAGTGCAATTCGAACTGCCCGCGGCCCGCACCACGTTTTCTTCCAGCATCACCGAGCCCACATCGTTGCCGCCGAAATGCAATCCAACTTCCAGCACCTTCAGGCCCTGCGTCACCCAGCTGGCCTGCACGTTGTCGATGTTGTCGAGGTAAAGCCGGGCGATCGCCAGCACCTTCAGATACTCGACCGAAGTCGCTTCATCCCAGCCTCGCCCCCCCAGTGCCGTGTGCTTGGGCTGGAAACTCCAGGGAATGAAGGCCGTGAAGCCGCCGGTTTCTTCCTGCAATCGCCGCACCACTTCGAAATGGTTGATGCGCTGCTCAAACGTCTCGCCCACACCGAACATCATGGTGGCCGTGGTGCGCATGCCCAACTCGTGGGCGGTGCGATGCACGCTTACCCAGTCATCTGTGCGGCACTTGAGGCGCGCGATCCGCTTGCGCACGTCGTCGTCGAGAATTTCCGCGCCGCCGCCCGGAATCGAATCCAGCCCCGCGTCGCGCAAGCGCACAATGGTGTCGCGCAGGCTCAGCTCGGAGTACTCCGCGATGGCTAGCACTTCCGACGCGGATAGACAATGCAGCCAGATATTCGGAAAGCGCTGCTTGATGCCGGTGAACAGGCGTTCGAACCAGTCTATCTTCAGGTCGGGATGAATGCCCCCCTGCATCAGCACGCCCGTGCCGCCCATCTCCTCTGTCTCGGCGATCTTCTCGTAGATCTTCTCGAAGTCGAGGATGTAGCCTTCGCTCGCCTTGGGTCCTTTCAGAGGCCGGTAGAACGCGCAGAAGGTGCAGTACTCGGTGCAGAAGTTGGTGTAGTTGATGTTGCGATCGATGATGTAGGTGACAACGCCTTCGGGATGCAGACGGCGGCGCACCGCGTCGGCTTCAAACCCCAGGCCGATCAGGTCGGGGGAATGGAAATAGTCGAGGGCCTGTGGGCGGGTCAGCGGCATAGGTCGATTCTACCAATTCGCGAGATCAGAGCCGGAACCGGATCGATCACGCCGGATTCAGGGGTTCCTTGGAGGAAGCAGATTCCCTTGACTTCTCCGGCTTGCGGAACAGAAATAGCCCGCGCCGACGTACAGGTTTCCCGCGGGTGCGGGAAAGATTCGACGCCGTCGAAACTCCGCCGAAAAGCACGAAGAAGTCCAGAAATGCGCGCCAGAAGGATTTCTTGTCGCCCATACCCACCTCTCCCTCCCCGCTCCGATTGGATTCACCGCCATCGAGGCACGATGCTCATGAAACTTTCTTGCCGTCAGGGGTTGGAGTCTGTACCGGTCTTTGGCCGCGGCTTCTTGGAGTCCGGGCTGGATACACCCATGCTCATCAGCAGGAAACTGAATCCTTTGCGTAGCACTTCGAGCAGCTTCATGCGGGGTTCCTTGCGGCCATTCTACCGCCCGCCGCATATGACGCGCGTGAGCGGGGCTCACTTCTTTGCGGGAGGTTCGCTCGAGACCGGGGTTGCAGCGGAAGTATCGCCGTTCAGAATCGCCACCGCTGCCGGAGGCAATGGCTTATCGGCATTAGCCAGTAGAAGGCTGACCTGCCACATCTCGGGTTCGGAAAGCAATTCCTTATAGGCAGGCATGCCGGTCAGCCGGATACCGTTGGCGACTTTCCAGTAGGTTTCCCCGGGGGGATCGTCGCTTACGCCCACCACATCGCCATGGCGATGCTTTTCCCACAGGGGCGGAGCCGAGGGGAACATGTGAGTGCCGAAGGGAGACGGCTTGCCGTGAAAGCCATGGCACACGGCGCACCTATCGCTGTAAATATGCGCACCAGCCACCAGATTCGTCTCGTCGACCTGCAATGGAGGATTCTTCACCAGTTCCCGATCGATGCGCGCCTCAAGGGGAACGCTGGTGATCAGCCTCTCCTGAGGAAGAGGCGGATCGGTCACTGCGACCGGCACGCGTCCCATCTTGAAGTACAAGAGCACCACCAAGGGCACCAGGATAATTCCAATCAAAGTTCCAAGCAAAAAGCGACCCATCCTCGACAAGCCTCCAATGGCCTTCATGGTATTGCATATCCGTCGATATCCGTGTGACGTCGATGTGACAGTTCAGGACTCAACATGGGTCCGAAGTTTGCTGGATCGTCGGATTCGGCAATCGATTGACCCGGCGGTGCGTCCAAAGAACAGCCGGTTCACCCACAAGCCTCCCCTTCAGGTGATTTAATACCTTATGGGGGAAGCGCTGCTTACGGCAGTTTTCCAATCGACGCTGGCTTGCACCTGACTGACGGCAGCGCTCATGGAAAGCCTGTCGCAGTGGTGTGCTTCCGCACTCCCGTGGAGGATACCCGAAGCCGATGTTTTTATTTCGCCGTCCTGCTCTTTTGCTGGCAGTTTCATTGGCTGCAGCGAATGTCTTAATGGCCCAAAGTTCGAGTTCAAACCCATCCCAGGATCAGGGCCAGCCGCCGCAAACCACTGCCAGTCAAGACCAGGGGCAGGTGAGCGTGCAAGCCCGCATCCGCAAGCGAAAGGAGCAGCGCCGCGCCCAGGCGATTCACGACGTCTACTCGCACCTGTACGAAGCCTATGCGGGCATGGGCTACCTGCGATTTTCGCCTGGAGACAAGCTCCAACACCTCACTTACTATGCGTGGGACACCGGATTCACGCGCTACTACAGCGAGCGACTTGGCGTGACCATCGATTCGCGCGGCTACTACGGCACCGCCTATGTCGGTCTGAACTACAGTTCCGTGACCCGGCCGTCGGTCAGTACCTATGCTGTGATGGGGGGGGCGACTTACCGGTTTTATCTGCAGCCTAAATACTCGATTTCCGGGCGGATTCTGGGTGGATGGGCGCTGGGCAACTTCTCGGGAGACACCAACGGCTTTCCCCCCACAAGCCTGGGACTCTGGCCGGATGGCAACTCCTTCGCGCTCAACCCCAGCCTGAACGGCGAGTACAATCTCTCGCCGGCGATCGGCCTGCGCCTCACTGGCGACTACTTCGGCACCGGCTTCGGATCAAACATCCAAAGCAGCTTCGGCTTTACGGGCGGCATCGTTTACCGCTTCGGCAAGCAGTGAGACCAGGAACAAGAAAAAAGGTCGCCCCAGGTTTCGTCCGCCGCGGAGGATGAGACCGGTGACTCGTTGCGCACACCTAAGCTACGAGGGCTTGTGTGCGGCGTATTCGCCCGCCCCCATCAGGTGAACCGATACATACGGCTCCTCACCGACCACCCAGCTGTCATGACCCGGTTCGATGTAAAACAGGTCCCCGGCCTTCATCTCGATCACGCGCCCATCGTCCATGGCCGCAGTGGCGCGCCCCGAGATCACGATGCCCACGTGCTCGACATCGCAGCTCGCCTTGCCCAGGGGCTTGCCGACATGCGTTGACCACTTCCAGCCGGGCTCATAGGTGGCTCGTCCGATGGTCATGCCGCCAATGTGCACCAGCTCGAACCGGCCTTTTTCGAAGGTACGCACCTCGTCAGGCTCTTCGAATCGCTTCAGTATCACCTCATACACCCATGACCTCCTGGTCCCTAGTCCTTAGTCCCTGTCTTTCTCACTGCAGTATGGGAATGCCTGCGATGCGCTGCTGCCACTCGGCGGGGCCGGTCTGATGAACACTGGTTCCTTTTGCGTCGACTGCCACAGTAACTGGCATGTCGCGCACGTCGAATTCATAGATGGCTTCCATCCCCAGATCCTCAAAGGCCAGCAGGCGCGAGCCGTGAATCGCCTTCGAAACCAGGTAAGCCGCGCCCCCGATGGCCATCAGATACACCGCGCCGAACTCCTTAATGGCCTCGATCGCCGTGGGTCCGCGTTCGGCTTTGCCCACCATGCCAAGCAGGCCAGTTTCGGCCAGCATCTGACGCGTGAATTTGTCCATGCGCGTGGCAGTCGTTGGGCCGGCGGGGCCCACCACTTCTTCGCGCACCGGGTCGACCGGTCCCACGTAGTAAATAAAACGATCGTGAAAATCCACGGGCAGCTTTTCGCCGCGATTCAGCATGTCGGTCATGCGCTTGTGGGCGGCATCGCGGCCGGTCAGGAGCTTCCCGGTCAGAAGCAACACCTCTCCCGGCTTCCAGGTCGCTGCCTGGGCACGGGTCACGGTGTCGAGATTCACGCGCCGCGCATTCGAAACATCGTAGGTGAGCTGCGGCCAGTCTTCGAGATTGGGCGGATCGAGATATGCGGGCCCGGAGCCATCAAGCACCACGTGCGCATGGCGCGTCGCGGCGCAATTGGGAATCATGGCAACAGGCAAATTGGCGGCGTGGGCGGGGGTGTCGAGCACCTTCACGTCCAGCACCGTGGTCAGGCCGCCAAGCCCCTGGGCGCCGATGCCCAGGCGGTTCACCTTGTCGTAGAGTTCAATGCGCAGTGTTTCGGCGGTGGTCTTGGGGCCGCGCGCGATGAGTTCCTGGATGTCGATGGGATCCATCAGTGACTGCTTGGCCAGCAACATGGCCTTCTCCGCTGTGCCCCCGATGCCGATACCCAGCATGCCTGGCGGACACCAGCCCGCACCCATGGTCGGCACCGTCTTCAGCACCCAGTCCACGACAGAATCAGACGGATCCAGCATGGCGAATTTGCTTTTTGCCTCCGACCCGCCTCCCTTGGCCGCAACCGTGATCTCGACCGTGTTGCCGCGCACCAGTTCCACATGCACCACCGAGGGGGTGTTGTCGCGCGTGTTCTTCCTTGCGCCGGCAGGGTCGGCTTGCATCGAGGCGCGCAATTTGTTGTCGGGGTCGAGATAGGCGCGGCGCACCCCCTCGTCCGCCATTTCCTGCAGATCCAATGCCTTTTCGCCCGGCGCAGCTTCGAAGTGGACATTCATGCCCAGCTTCACAAAGACATTCACCACGCCCGTGTCCTGGCAGATCGGCCGATGCCCCTCGGCGCACATGCGGCTGTTGATCAGGATTTGCGCCATCGCATCTTTGGCGGCCAGCGAGTCCTCTTTCTCATAGGCCTTGGCCAGGCTCTTGATGTAATCCGCCGGGTGGTAATAACTGATGTACTGCAACGCGCCTGCAACGCTGGCGATAAAGTCTTCCTGCCGGATGACGGTCATCGGTGAAGCTCCCTCGGTTTGTTGACGCTTCTAGGGTAAAGGATGGCACGCACGACTGGCAGGTTGGCATCTACAGCATGCTACTTCACGTCCTCAGCTAACCGCTTGGGTGCGACCCGCGCCTAGCTTCCCAACAACAGGTCCCTTACCTTCCCGATATCCAGGCGAAACGCACCCAGCCCCTCGATGCAATATAAGCAGGAAAATAAAACCGCCGCGGTTGAGCCTCGACCAGCGCCTGTTGTCAGCGGGAAGCACCTTGCACGTAACCGCGACGATGCCGTCTCCGTGATGGTTATCGAGGCACTAAGCGAAGGTCTTCTTCCGCACCAGGAACTGCGCATGAGTACCAGCAATCAATCGCGTGGCCTCCGGAAGGGCCAGGGCCAGGGCCAGTTGAGACAGGCGGGTAAGGCGCGGATCTTCGGTTGATGGATTGGCCATGCCATTCCCTGTTGAGCCGCATCATACTTCGTTCCTGAGGCTCAGACCAGTCCGCATCCCCCGTACCCCCATGCCCTAATCTAAAAACCATGACTGACTATCCTGTGGACGCAGTTCCGGTTTCAAAGCCCCAGACCATGCCCGACCGCGGCAACGAACCTGCCGATGACAAGCTTTTCGACCTCCTGGTCATCGGCGCCGGCCCCACCGGCCTGGCGTGTGCCATCGAGGCCAGGCGCGCCGGTCTGCGGGTGGTCTCGGTCGACAAAGGTTGCGTCTGCAATTCCCTGTTTCATTACCCATCGCATATGACCTTCTTCACCACTTCGGAGCTGCTCGAAATCGGCGACATCCCGTTTCCCAGTCCCAATGCCAAGCCGACCCGGAACGAAGCTCTCGAGTACTACCGTCAGGTAGCAGGCTTTTACAAACTCGACGTCCGGCAGTACCGGCATGTGGCGCGGGTGGAGGGCTCGGATGGCGCGTTCACGGTTCACATCCGGGATCGCTTCGGCCGTCCGAATATCCTTCGCGCCCGCAAGCTCGTCGTCGCCACCGGTTATTACGACCTGGCCAACTATCTCGGCATTCCTGGCGAAGACCTCAGCAAGGTGCACCACTATTACGACGACCCTCATCCCTACTTCGGAACCGATGTTGTGGTCATCGGCGGCAAGAACTCCGCCGCCATTGCTTCACTCGAGCTATGGCGTCATGGGGCCCGCGTGACACTCATCCACAGGGATGGAGAGATTCATCGCCACGTAAAGTACTGGATCAAGCCGGACATCGAGAATCGGATCAAGAACGGAGAGATCCGCGCCCTCTTCCGTTCGCGGGTCATCGAGATTACGCCCGACACCGTGGTGGTTGAAACTCCCGGCGGCCGCGAAGTTCTGCGCAACGACTTCGTTTTCGCGATGACCGGATACCGGCCCGACTTCACTTTTCTTGAGAACATGGGTGTTCGATTCGATGGCCCTGATCGTCTACCTTTATGTGATCCGGAGACGCTGGAGAGCAATGTGCCGGGCATCTATCTCGCCGGCGTCATCGTGGCCGGCTCGCGCACCAATGAGATCTTCATCGAGAATGGCCGTTTCCATGGAAAACAGATTGCGCGCGCTCTAACGTCAAGGTGAATTTACATTTCCTTTCCAACAAACACACAATCCAAGCTGGTGACTTCCGGTACACTAAAGTCACGTTCCCCTCTGGAGTTGAGGTCTCTCGATGCGCTGGTGGCCGCGCACCATCCGTTGGAAAATGCTCTTCGGGCTGGTACTCCTCGAGGCGCTCTCGATCCTGTTGTTCGCGCTTCTGCTGGTTCGGCTTCAGGGGAGAGATGTGCGCCGCCACACCCAGGAACGATTGGCCAGCCAGGCGAATTCCGTCGCCTCTCAAGCCGAAGAAGCCATTCTCCTCGATCGGTCCGACTGGCTGGCGCTCGCGGTCAGAATGATGGGCAAGGCACCCAGCGTCTCCCAGGTCAAAATCACCGATCCGGGCGGAAACGTGCTCTTTGTCAGCCCTGGACTGGCCAGCCAGACTTTTCTTGACCCGGAGGAGAAGGCGCAAGTGTCCCTCATCCGGAGCATGATCCCACGGGTATTCGTGTTCGCAAAAGACCGTTGGGAAGGAGTTCAATCGATCTACATCGGTACCCGCCTGCGCGGGTATGCCTGGGTCGAGTCCGACCGGGAGTGGGATCGTGAGCAGCTTCTCATCGTCGTTCAAGGCACTCTGGTTTTCGGCATCGTCTGGATTCTCGCCTCCACCATATTGGTGTGGTTCATTTCCCGCTCCATCTCGAGGCCTCTGGGCATACTTCACGCCGGGACGAGCGCCCTCATGACCTCGCAGGGAAGCACGGAGAGCTTCCCCCTCCCCATGACCGGCGACAATGAGTTCGGAGACCTGATCGAGGCCTTCAACCGGATGGTGGCATCGATCGAGGAGCAACGATCCGGACTCAATGACACGCTGTCTCTGCTCGACTCAATGCTGGCCAACGCCCCCATCGGGCTTTCCTTCTTCGACCGGCGCTGCCGGTGCGTGCGGGTCAACCACGTGTTCGCGGAATTGACCGCCCTCCCGCCCAGCCGGCATCTTGGAAAGACCCTTCCGGAAGTTCTGCCCCAGCCCACCGGAAATGAGCTCGAGGACGCGGTGAAACGAGTTTTCGCCAACGAGGCCCCGGAGCGCGAACTGGAGATCAATGTAACCGGAGGCGAACCGCGGCGCTCCACGACCTGGCTGGTGAGCACCTATCCCATTCGCACTACCCTGAACCAGGTGCGCTGGGCCGGAGTCATCGTGCAGGACATCAGCGCACGCAAGCAGAGCGAGGATGTCCTGCGCAAGACCGAGAAGCTCGCTGCAACCGGCCGGCTGGCGGCCTCCATTGCCCACGAGGTCAATAATCCTCTGGAAGCAATTACCAATCTGCTTTACCTGTTGCGGAACTTCTGCGATCTCGACGAAGCCGCCATGAAGTACGTGACCATGGCCGAACGAGAAGGGCGCCGGATCGCCGAAATCGCGCAACAGACACTGCGCTTCTACCGCCAGTCCACTCTCCCTCACCGCGCCAATATGGCGGAGCTGCTCGATTCGATCCTTGACCTCTACCAAGGGCGCCTGAACACCTTCAACATCCTCGTGGAACGCCAATACGATCCGCAGATGGATCTGTTCTGCTATGCCGGCGAAATCCGGCAGGTCCTCGCCAATTTCGTCGGGAACGCCATCGATGCCACCAGTAGCGGCGGAAGGCTGGTGGTGCGCGCCCGCCGTTCGCGAAGCTGGGCTTTCCCTGAAGTCAACGGTGTCCGTTTCACTGTGGCTGATACCGGATTCGGCATGGAACAGGATGTCCGCGAGCGGGTGTTCGAGGCCTTCTTTACCACTAAAGAAGCCACCGGGACCGGGCTGGGGCTCTGGGTAAGCCACGAGATCATCCTCAAGCATCGGGGAATCGTTCACGTTCGCAGCAGGGCGGGCAGTCCCGGCGATCCCTCGGGTACCGTTTTCCAGATATTTCTCCCCGACAACGAGAAACTGATCATGATGGCACGGCCTTCCCTCGCCTGAGGCATCCAACGGAGGGGGAAAGACCGTTAACTGTCCCGGGTTTGCCTCGGGGATGAATTCTGCGGAACTTTTCCCCCTCGGTGGGGTTCAAACTGTTGACAGCGCTCGCGGTTTGTCCGTCTAAACGGATGAATCCAACAGTGCATGGACTTGCAATGGCGCCTGGGTGCCCGATCGACGACAGGGCGAGGGCATCGCAAGCGAAGGAGAAAAAACAGAGATGAAAAGGCCACGGCTTACTCGGATATTTCCTCAGGCTCTGGCATTGACTGCAGTACTTATCTTTGCCCACTTTTCGGGTTGGGCTCAGCAGGATCCTGGACAAACCCAGGATGCGGCTCAGGTGAACGGACAGCGCAGCGACGGCCAGATCGAAATGGATGTGGTGAAGGCGCTCGACGACTCTCAGGCCCTGAAGAACGATTTGATTACGGCCGCCACGATCCAGAGCCAGGTCACTCTTTCAGGCACGGTTTCGAGCGACGCCTCGAAGCAACTGGCCGAGTCGATCGTCAGCAAGATTCCGGGCGTGACCAAGGTGAACAATCACCTTAAGGTCGGCAACCCGGCAGATGCGCAGAACGACCAGTCTGCCCAGCCCG
>Ga0206941_10252_pt1 | contig 14244 bp, 12 predicted proteins | sample Alteio_BWOrgHeat_9_FD_153251 | JGI IMG/M metagenome (GOLD analysis project Ga0206941, IMG submission 153251) | Enriched cells from forest soil in Barre Woods Harvard Forest LTER site, Petersham, Massachusetts, United States -... | ecosystem: Environmental > Terrestrial > Soil > Temperate forest >...
CTCTATAAAATGAAAGACAAAGTAGATATAATCTGTCAAGCTCCTGCAAACGAGGCCTTGAAAGACGATAAAAACAAACCTAAGATAGATTGGACTCTTTATTTTGATGGAAACGAAGACTTTGAATATTTAAGGAGAATTATGGTTCGGGGACTCTATTATTTGAATTATCATCCGTGCGCCCTTCATCAACATCGTGAATATGACGAATATGATGAACATTCACATATGCATATCTCTGATGCTATAGAAGGGACTCCTCTTATTTCTCATACTACTGGACCCACCATTCTGTTTGAACCTGATATGAGAGACCACAAAGCCGTAAAATTGCATCACATGAATATTTTCCACAAATTGGAGCTAGTGAAGGAGGAAATGCAATCGAATAACGAATACCTTAGCGAAGACGATGATTATGACGACGAATTCGAAGAGCTAAATGAAGAAATAAGGGAAGAAAGGAGGGAACAAAGGAGGGAAAATAGGCGCAGAAGAGGAACCATAATGAGAGCCGATGACACTGACGAATTATTAAAGCCTCCTTGTCATGACGAACTCGTAATTTTACATGAAGGTATGTGTTTGTGGGATAGTAAAGCTCGTGAACATCGTTTAGTTTATCCGTTGGGTGCATTACGTTTGCTATTTAATACCTGTCGCGACGAAGTAATGATACTAAGAAACGAGGCCGAAAACCATTTAAAGCATTACTTCCAGGATACTATTATCATTCGATATCGTATTTCTAATATGGAAGTTTTAGCTGCTCGTAGTCAAGAGACATTAGACGTTTTCAATAAAAGTTTCCAGAAGCACGAGTTAAAGATTGTCACCATTGCTATTGTCAATTCGGAATCGAACGGAGAATCAAGTCGAGGAATAGAAAAGGGATTGGAAAAATTATTAGAAGTAAGAGTGGAAAGGGATCCTAAATGGCGCTTCGGGAAAGGAGTTTGTATTTTTTCTGAATATGCACATGATCATACCACTGCTAAACATCGGCATTTTAGCTGCATTAATCCGGTAGTATGGAATCCCAAAATCAAAAGTAACGTACCTAAGAGCAACAAACTCTATTACGAGTATGGAAAATATTATTGCGCCCACCATTTACCTGGTATAAATCCAGCCGATCTTAAACCAGAACCTAATTCTCATCAACATCATCCGCGATGGGTTCCACCTAATATGACTCCTAAGCAAGCTCAAGAATTTCTAATGGCTAGACAATACGCCAAAATACGGGCGGATAAAATAAATAGAAAATTTAAAAGAAAGGAGATTCGTCGCAAGGAATATCTGAATTATTTACATAGAGATAATTTGAAGCTTAAGAAGATGATTAAAGTCAAAGTGAATGGAGTCATTGTTTTAGTGTTTAGGAAGATTTCTGAAGTGATTGTCAATGAGGATAATCACAATACTTGAACAGAATAAATAATAAGGACTCGAAAATTTATTTGAAGGGGAAAGGCAAACAATTTCATGTAATAAAACACGTGAAATATCTGATAACAATATAAAAACAAGAGAAAATGGCTGCTCGACCTGTGCAGGTACGAACCACAACTCAGACGAAAACAGCTGCGACGCCTCCGCCACCCGCTGAAAAAACGGCTAAAAGGTCGACAGTTATCGTACTCGTAGTGATATTAATAATATTAGCAATTGCATTAGTTGTTTTAGTGATATTGTATTTCCTCAAAAAGGGAACCCCTGCTACAAAGTGTACTAACAGTAGTCAATGTGGATCTGGATTAGTTTGCAATTTAGGAACCGGATTCTGTGTCGAATGTTTAGCTAATTCGAATTGTACTTCATCATCAGAATCAAAATGTAATACTGCAACCAATCAGTGTGTGGGATGTTTAACTGGAGCAGATTGTAGTGCTAACCCATTGAGGAAGCTCTGCGCTACTCCATCGAATCAGTGCGTGGAATGTGTTGGAAGCGCGAACTGTACTAATAGCGACGCCCCTATTTGTTTAGATGGCAGTTGCGTACAGTGCAGTCAGTCTAGCGATTGCACAAATCCATTATTTCCTACTTGCAATCAGCTTACTCACAGATGTACAGCTCTGGTACCATAGTAATCTCGATATAAAATACCAATAACAATGCAATTATTTAATAACTTCTCCAATATGTAGACAATAGAAGTTATTTACTTTTAAGATTATTCAAACAGTAATAAAACAATTCCTTACTAATTGTTTAAATTCGAATGCCAGTCAACTGATGAATAATCAGAATGCGATCATTCTCCTCGTTTCTTTCTTCATTATAGTCTTGACGATAAGTTTGCTCTTACATAACTATATCAAGACGAATATTGCTAGTGGCGCCGACGAAATTAATCGTTATTTATCTAACCATTGTGATGATCCTGCAGTATTAAATGTAAAAGATTTTCCCTGGACAAAGAAGTTCAGGAAAAATTGGAAGTTAGTACAAGGAGAATATTTGAAATACTGTGAAAAGTACGAAGTGCCTAGGTATGCTGACATCAGTAAGAGTTCGAGTGGAAATAATCCCTCATGGAAAGCTATCTTTCTTCGCGTTTTCAGTAACGATACCGAAGTTATAGAAGATTTTCCCGAAACTAAGAAATTAATAGATTCTTGTCCATGTACTACCGCTTATTTTTCTATGATCGAACCAAGAAGTAAGCTCACTCCGCATGTTGGTATTTTCAAAGGTGTAGTCAGATATCACTTGAGTTTGATCGCGCCTAAAGACTGGAAAAATTGCTTTATTGTAGTAGACGGAAACAAGCTTCATTGGAAAGAGCCTGGAAATGCTATTATGTTTGATGATATGTTTCTTCATCACGTAGAAAATAACACTGATGAACGTCGAGTAGTATTATTCCTCGACATCAAACGTGATTTCAAAAGCCCTTACTTGAATCTATTTAATACTATCATGCTTAAGTATATTAATTGTAATGATGCGCTGGTTAATACGGTTCATATCGCTAACAAGTTAACTCGCAAACCAAAGAGATATCCCAAACGTAAATCTAAACGCAAACCTCGATCTAAACAATAATTGCGAAATATATAAAAGATAGAATAGAAATGGATTACTATGACGTTCAAGAGAAGAAACGCCAAGACGAGAAAGATAAAGAAGATGATGAACGGAAGAATTTATTTTATGTGACCCAATTCGGAATCTGTCCTTCATGTAAAGCGCAAGGCTGGGTTAAAGTTTACAATCGGTATAGTATCTACGAAAAATGTAATCATAGAGATGACTGGGGAAAAGAAGTATCTATTGATTATTCCAAAGTAGTCAAAATTCATTCTAATCGTCACGTGTCTATGCCTGCCAATTCATTAAAATATCGTACTACGAGAGAAACAAACAGTAAAGAGATGAATAATAAAGAGATGAATAATAAAGAAAGCAAATTGAAACCGTTGGCGAAATCGGCTGAGATCACTCCGCCATCGACAGAGATGCCATTACGTAAAAGTATCTCCCTCAGAAATCACAATAAAAGTGTGGAATCGAGGAGTAATAGTACGAGTCCAGTAGAAATTAGTCCTCGTTCTAGTATTCCTAAGAAAGATAACAGTAATAAAGTCAACAATATGAAAGACGAGAAAAATAAAGATAATAAGAAAGATGAGAAAAAGAAAGACCAAAAAACGGAAGATAGAGCCATTCTTGCTGCTTATAACAAGCTTCTAGAAGAGAATCGTCTCCTAACGAAGAAACTAAACGAGTCTATGGTCAAAACTGAATCTAATCCTGACTCGACAAATATTAATAAATCACTCGACATTGATAAGATGATGTTAGTAGGGTTACATTCGCACATGGAAACAGAACACGTAGTAGTTATTATTTCAACACCAACCAATAAAGATAACAATATCAACAGTAATAATGACAAATATGTGACTGGAGCTGGCTCCCCTGTTGGAGACCGTATAATTTGCTCCTCTCTTTACGATTGCAAAGAAATACCGACAGAAGTCAATAGCGATGGATTTTGGTTCTGCGACAAACACTTCAAATTGTTAGCTAAACCGAGAAAACACTGTAATTTATATGATGCTTGTGACGGAGCAGATTTAATCGAAATCAGTCCGGGATTGTTTGGTTGTTCTCTACACAGAAGCCAATTCGGCTTAATCTAAGCTCGCTTTCGAGTATTTTTCTTATTCTCGAAGACGAAGTCTTCTAAGCGACGTTTGAGGATCGGCCCTGGCGGACCGTGATCCTAATTCAACTACGGACGATAAAAATCTCACGCTCGCCACCTCGGCCTAGACGGCCTCGGAACATTACATAATACTGTCAATTTAACTTCAATATTATTGAAGTTAAATTCAAACGACTTGCCAGTATACTGATCCTCCATAATCGTCTATTATCTTAGATTTTATGTGATGCTTCTTGCGAAATGCTTTTGTTGCCTCCTTGCACCCCACAATATTATTATTATAATCATCTATTATTACGTATCCTCCCTTATTAATATGCTTATAATATCGTTCTAACACTAGTAACACTGACTCGTAATAATCGTTATCTACGCGTAATATACTTATTCCTCCTTTGTCTATTATTTCTTGTTCGTATTCAGGAATAGTATCCTCTAATAATCCTTGGGCGAAAATAATTTCTCCCCTATCTTCGTCTTCTTTTCGATTCAGTTTAAGGTAATCGACACGGTATTTAATATGTTCTAAGGAACGATAATTCTCATACATGAATTCTGTGATCGGATGGACTTTAATATCTTTCGATTCTCCCTTAGTTGTTTCATTCACATCTTTTGTATTTTTGGGCTTTGGGAAATGCGTGAAGGTATCAAACGCGTATACATCACGCTTGTTATATTTATCTTCGTTATTGTTTGTTTTATTAAACTTGTTGAGGATGGCTTTCATCCAGAAGACTTGTCCGCAATGCCACGCGCCAGTCTCAATCCAACATCCCTTAACATTATTCTTAATTACATCGAGACAGATCATCTTTAATTGATCGACGTCGTTCTCACTACACATAGAATTGATTTCATGGCTATCGATAAATTTCTTATATACGAGTAATGTTAATAATTCGTCGGGAGTAGCGATTTCACCACTCTCGCTTTTAACTTTCTTCAAGAGGTTGATAGCGCGCCAATAATTCGGTTCCGTGTTAATGACAGGATTGAGGGTTATATCACTGATTTGTAAGGGGAAGATAATCTTCCTAATTCGAGCTAGTTTCTTATCCTCTCTACATGGATGTTTTACTCGAGATGCTTCTACTAGTTTCCTGTTTTCCTCTTTCTGCCTCTCCAGATCTATTTTAATATTGTTTGCATTATTATTCTTATTCGAAGTTTGATTGGTATTGGAAAAGAAGATACTATTATAGAGATAGAGCAAAATCATTATGATTAATACGGTACAGACGATGATTATTAGAGTTATCTTATCTATTCTCATTTGTCACTTTCGTAAAGAAAGACTAACTTTTTAATTGACATGGTATTTATCTTTAAGGGGATTAAAGATAAATTGACAATATTTTAATTAGATACGTGATCTATGAATGAAATCGCATAGATATGATACTCCCATATTTTGTAACTGTTCAACAGCAAATTCTTCGTTAGGAAATAGATTCTCTGAAATTCCAAGTTCTATTAAATCATCTACATCATAAGGTAAACCGTCTAAATAGCAAATTCCATCGTTAAATTCGCTCTTACAGCTTTCTATCGTTTCTTGTAATGCTTGACAGTTTAAATTCATTGGAGTATTATTTAATGTTTGTTGAATAATCAATTTCTTATGTTTGTATCTTTTAAGTTTGGATAACGGATATATTATTGAATTAGTATTCGTTATACGTTTTAATTCTTTCTTCTCGTATTTAATCATTCGATCTAAATCCCATAGAGAGTATCCTAGAGTCGCAAAGGGAACGCCATGATGCATAAAATACGGGATAGGAAAATCATCTTCCGTGAAATTTATACTATTTTGATGAGAATTATCATGCTCGATACTATTCGAAAACAAATCTCCTTCGTAAAAATATTTATATTCGAGATCAGATATTATCGATCCATTACTAATAGGTAATACATCTACGATATTACAATTTACGATACCGTTTCCATTGTATGGAAATAATGGGACTAGAGAATAAATTATACTAGATAATTTAATACCATTATTGCGATGAATTCTAAATATATTTCCATTATTGTTAATAAGACTATATCCTACCTCAGATAATTTATTCTGAATGGAATTGAAGAAATTTATATCGGAATCGAGATAATAATTTAAGACTAACGAAATGGATTCTATAATATTTCTAGTAGTATCATCTATTATAAAATCTATATTTATGTGATTATTAAAGGGTTGAATAAATTCTGATGGTAAATTATTTATATTTGAACGATTTAAGTTTGAAGAAGTAAGATCTAATTTCACAAAATTGTCTATGTGTACGGGATCCCCATGAGTGTAATATTTTCTTTTCGCTACAACCCTAATATCAAAATCGCCAGTAAATGTACTGTCAGTTCTGAGCCACGCAGATACTGCGGATCCTCCAGTTACAACCGTTTTAATTTCATTCTTGATACCGTGATAAGTATTTCCAACATCTATCAATCGTTCCAATTCATACATTATCAAAGGTTCGCTGAAATGTCTAATAATCGATTTAGCTTTCTCGAGATTGGTATCATAATGATACTTCTTAAACCGTTCTTTCATGATATTATTTCAATTATCGAAATTTTATCGTTTTATTGTTGTTTTATTGTTACCGATTGATTTCTTTGATAATTTCTTTGATAATGAATATCAAAGAAATTGATGATTATTTTAAAGTTATTATGGCGTCAGTAGAGGAATAACCATCACATTCCGATTCCACATATCCTCGTTGATTACTTCTAATTATAGTACCAGAGATTTTGAGCGTGTTTATATTATGAAAAGAAGGATTATAATGAGTATGGCCGTATATCCATTGTGATACTCCCTCTTGCATAATATCAGAACAATCACTAGAAAAGGCACAATTAGTATTATTTATATCAGCAGGATTGTTATTTTCATAAGTAGGATCAGATGTTCCTTTTGGATATGGGGAATGATGCGTAAACACTATTGTCTCTATATTTCCATGTGCTTCTTTACGAAGAGAAGATACTGCACATTGAAGTCGAGATCGTTGATCTTGGTGGATCTCATTCACTGTTCTACTTGTTATTTTTCGTTTGTTTTTGGATATTAATTTGTAATCGTTGAGTTTGGATTCTACCACTCTTGCATTATGTTCCGGTATATAAGACCACAAGGTTGTCATAATTATGACAATATCACGAGAAAATTTACGCGATATTCTATAAGAGTCGAATAAGGCGAATATCACGTTACATTCGTTACATAGAGATTTTAAATAAGCATTCGCCTCGTCGAAATCGTAATGATAATATTCATGATTTCCTGGAATGTAAAATACTTTGTGCCAATTCTGAGAACAATATTCAAGAAATCTTCTTAGAACGGGTAATTCGGTTAATGTTCCAATATCTCCTGCTAACACTAAGTAAACATTTTCTTTCCCGTGTACGTTGAGTAAAATATCTTCGAATTCAATACGTTCGGGTTCGAATTCTAAATGTAAATCAGATGCATATTGAATTCGAACTGTACTTTCTTCCGATGAATCATAATCCATTATATCATATACTAGAGAATGATAGTAAGTAGAGATTTTTATTTTCAAAATTCTGAAAATAAATTTTATTTTTACTTCTTCTAATTACCAAGAATATTCGAGCAGAAATAGTTCCCAATCATAGTCCTATTATTTATTGCTTTTCTTTTTGCCTCGAGTGTCCTTTTTCTTGGCGATCTTTTCCTTAACTTTCTCTCCAGGAGTTTTCTCAGGTTTGTTGGAATTAGATGATTCTTGAGAGGATGAATCATGTCCTCGAAGGAGATTTTGATCCGCATTCAGAACAAGATTAGGATCTTTTACGCTGTTCAAGACGTTCTCCAAGAATTCTACACGGGCGAGTAGAACTGCAGCACCTTCAATAGTGAAAGATTGACGTTGGACTTCTAAGGCACGAAACATAGTCACGTTGGCGTTGTAATGAATAGCTAGTGCCAATGGATGACTAGTTTTGTTAGCTACAGATTTATCAAGATCGTTAAAGAAAGACAATAACATCTTGTAGTTCATAATGACATTACGTGAATCAGCGAGAGAAAACGCTCCTGTTTTGGCTTGAGCGAGATTCAAGTTCTCGTAGATGAGGTTTAATGCAGCGATGGGTTCACTAATAGGACTAGTAGAACGTTCCTCCACATTCTTTTCATGCTTTTCTTCTTCATCATGTTTTTCCTCTTTGTCTTGCTTTTCTTCTTTGCCTTTTGAGTTCTGTGTGACATTTTCTACTGCTTCCATTTCTATTGTTTCTGTAACTGTTAATATTAATCGTTGAGATTTTAACTTAACCAGAAATAGAAATTTAATTAATCGGTTTTAGAATTCAGAAAAATGAAAAATCGGCTCAACTATCACGAGACTTAAAATATTTTCAAGTAACAATCGATTGTTACGTATGGATAATGCTACAGAAACTACCGGTGTTGAATGTGGAAACAAAACCATCTACGATCCGAGCAAGCCTTGGCAATTCAAAGATTCTACTGGCGCTGTTAAGGCTTCTTATTTCCCACAGATAACAGTAGGAGGTAATATTAACTGGGATAAAGAAGCCTGGGAAGAATTATCACATATAGCATTCACACGAGTCTATTATATTAGTCGTTTTAATAAACCTAATCGCACGCCTAGATTAACGTGGGCCTACGGACAAATCAACTCTAATATCCCTGTCACTGAGCTAAGTCAATCGCAGATAAATTATGTATATGAGAAATGCGGGTTATATCCCACCATTAAACTAGAATCTTTGCCGCGCTCGATTGTCTTTCCTGATCAAAAGCATCCGTGCGATATTGTTGATTATAGAGGACTTACCTTTGAATCGGAGCTGATGCCTTTCTGGTTGGAGAAGTTAGCACTTCATTGCAGACAATTAGCTGTGTTGAATTGGGGCTTCGAGACCCAGTATAATAGCTGTATTCTTGGTAAATATGAAGATACTGACGATTCGATTAATTTTCATACTGATGACGAGGTTTTTCTGGCTCATCACTTCTGCGCCAATGTAACTTTAGGCTACGCGCGTGATTTTCAATTCAAAGACGAAACTAAAGCCGTACATGAAATTAAATTAGGTCATAAATCAGTATTTTTCTTCTTAGCGTTAGAACATGCGCTTCCCAAACGTGCCGCTGTCCGTTCGGGGGAAATTAGATATAGTATAAGCTTCCGAAATATGCAATCGAACGTTGGTATAGGAAACTCATTCTATTATTGTCGCGGAGTAGACGGTGCGATCAACAACGAAAGAAAATTAGAATATCAACAGACGTTAGCACAATTGCAAAACGAGAAACAAAATCAATGATCGTTTGAAGCTATTTCACAATCGATACAAAAACAATTTATAGGGAATAACTCACTCCCTATAAAAGCATTCGAGTAGCGAACACACCAACGAAAGGATAAATTTACATAATGCATTGGATTTATATATTGGAATGTCATGACGGTTACATTTATATCGGTGAAACAACTAGACTCTTCACAAGAATGTGGGAACATTCCGATGGAAGAGGAGGATTAAATACAGAACTCCATCCTCCTAAGAAAATTCTAGCTATATACAAAATAGATAGCTTAGGTAAATTTTTGGAATATAATGATCATGTAGACAAAGCTAATAAAAAAGAACTAAAATATGATATGTTACTATTAAGGACCATAGAAGATATCGAAAAGAATAGAACCTCTGAATTCGATAATTTAAAATTGGAAAATTATGTTGTTGAATATATGATGCATATTAACAAAGATTATTGGACTATAATAAGAGGTGGCAGATACGTGAAGTCAGATATCGAATATTCATTTCCAAAAAATAATATCCTAAAAGATTTACCCAAGTGTTATTGTAATTTACCCTGTACTATTAGATATAACACCAAAAAGAAAACAATGTTCTTCATATGTCCTGTGAATAATTTTTTCAGTACTATGATAGAGAAATTTGAAACAGAAGAGATAGAATTAAATTTAAATGAATGTAAATTTTATTCGGAATATCATAAAGATAGAGAACTTAAAATTGAGTACGAGAAATCAATCTCCAAAGAAACCGATTACGAACAACAAGATAATCGTATCATTCTATTTCAACAATTATACGCTAAATCTAAAGGTTGGATTTTTAATTTACCCGATGGTAATTATGACTTTTGTGTAGGAGGATGCGGAAGGAAAAATGTACGTATGATAAAATGGAAGAATTCGTATAAGTCTGTATGTCACGATTGTTTTATCTATAAGAACGACGAACTGAAAGAAAAATATGAAATCGCGGGACCACATCTAGTAAAACATAGTAATATTTCTCAATAAGCTGATGGTAGTAGATAATCGGGAAATGTAAAAATAAAATTTTATTTTGATTTTCTTGAAAAGAAAATCAAAACCCAGTCACGCAATAAACCTCTCCCATGGAAGAATCAATTCAAGAAGTATACGCAAAAAGAGTTATCGTGAAAGACGAAGAACATTCAAGACGTGATTATAGTATTTTCCCGGGAGGATGTCGTCATTACATCTCTGAAAAATATTGTGGTGTATGTCAATCAGTAGTGTTACTATTAATTTTCAAACATTATGAACACGATAATAATCAGCTTAGCGACGATAGAGAAAATTCATCACTAGAAGTATTAGGGAACATTCCTCTTGATATCAAAAGATTGATTTGTTCCACAGTCAAGAAAGAACGTGAGAATGAAAGAAGAATTCGCGAAGAGAAATTACATATTCAACTCATGATACAAATGGCAGAAGAATTCAAAAGACAAAAGAAAGAACAAGAAGCAGTAACAAAGTTTTTGTATGATACGGTAGCCGAAATTTTGTTTACTTCAAAGGATATGCCAATACCGGAAGATTTTACTGTCGCGAGTATTCCCTTTGGATATAGTATGATAAGCATGGAAAAAGCCATCGATATAGTAGCCGCTTACAAAAAGGGATCTCGACGATTTGGTAATGTCTATCGTCCCACAACACAAGTAATGTTTAGAGACGAGCGTCGATTGTCACATAATGCTACATTGTTAACATTAAGATCGAAAGGATTCTCATTAATACCGAGAATGCAATTCCTATCTGCTACTGATATTAACGAGACTCCGTTAGATTTCAATAATTTATATCCGGGGATAAATGTCGTACCAGCAGAAGAAAGATTACGATTGTCGGTGATCAAACGAGCACTAGGAATGAGGACATTAAGCAAAATAGCAAACACGAGCAATCTGCTTCCATCACAAGATGATATGATTTCATTTCCGAGTGCTTACACCTTACCTTTATCGTTCGATTATCCTTCTCTCTATCCTTCTCATATATCTACTACCGATAGAGATTCTCAGATAGACGATATATTGAAGACTTTGGATTGGTGTCGTCATTGTCACGATAAAATTTCCTGCGAGAAATGTGTTCAAGAGTCCATCGAGGCTATGATGTTCGCATTTTCCCTTCATGAAAAGAATAAGACACGTATTGTAGGTAGAATCCCTCGTGACATTAAGAAACTTCTCTGTTTCACTATCAGACAAGAACACGAACAAAGGCAGATCAATAGCGATCCATTGTCAGTCTTTTTCCGTACTGCTAACACTTTAAAGAAGATTCTTGATAGAGTAAACACGATAACTAATAAATTGTCTAAATACGAACAAGTTCTGCGAATGGTAAATAGAGGGGATATCGATAAAATAACACACATAGATTTGAGTAAGGAATCATGTATGAAATCTGATAAACCTTCCAACATGTTTAGAATTTCTAATGATTTCTATGAGCATATGAGAAACGCAAGCGAAAGTCAGAGATTTATATTTTTATCCGCTACAGATATCAACAGAACTCCCCGTGAAATTCCGATTCTAGATTTCAATCAATTGTATCCGTCGTTGAATATCGTACGCGAGGAAGAAGTATTGCGACAGCAGGTTATCAGACAAGCTCGAATTAGCATTGCGAATCAGTTATTGGCGAATGCGTCGAAGGGTAAATTGGCTCGTTTGGCGAAAATGCAAGCTCGAATGAGAAGGAACAGTATGAGACGTGTGTTAAAGATCCACAAACAGTTGAGCGATAGCAAGAAATCAAGAATAAAGGTGTTGCGATGGAAATCTCGGTAAAAGCAGTTAACATTATTGCTGTTTCTATTTAAAAAACGAGTGAAAGCTATATCACGTTAGGCATCTAACGTGATATCAATATAAAGATCAATATAAAGATCAATGTGAAGTTTTTTAATTGGTTACGCGATATTTGGCATTATCAAAACTCACGAAGATCGTCTTCATAATCTTTCTCGTAATCATAATTATCATAAATATTAGGACTGTCGTCTTGACCGTGATCATCGTCGGAATCGTATTCTCTTCTTAACATGGCCTCTATTCTGTCTTCTTCATGAGCTGCTCTTCTTTCAGTGTCTTCATCTGGCAACGGACAAGGTGCGACACCGCAATTCATAATGTCATCTAAGGGACTCGAAGATTGATATCCGCTCAATGTTCCTGCTCGCATTTGATTCAAGGTACTGTTGTAAACGGCGCTCTTCCCGAAGAGTTTCGGAGAATAAGCGTCGCTATCGTCTTCGTCATTTTCTTCCTTCTTATCGGTTATCGTGTAACCTTTGGAGATCATCTTCTGTACGCGATGCGGAGCCGCTTCCTCAAACTTAACTGCTTCCTTTTTGATGATATGAGTAATGATGGTTAATACGTCTAGATCAGGATTCATTCCCAGAGACATCCAATTGTAAAGCTTAGTCCCGTCATAAGCTAAGAGATTGACGTCGAAATCCGGTTCCGCGGTTGGACCAATATAAAATACCCCACTCATTTTTGATTGGGGAGGATCTTCACTGACGATAGCTTCTACATTCAATTCTCCTGGCTTGCGAAACAGACTTGCATCTTCCGTTTCCAGATTGTCATCTTCTGTATATCCTAATTCTTCCATTCCTCTTACAAATTCTATCCAGTTCTCTTGAGGAATCACGACATCGATATCTTTAGGAGGAATCATAGCAATAGTATCTCGAATATATCCTCCGTACACTGCTCCTTCTAATTGATATACTAATCGCAAGACTTCGTTATTGTGGAACCAAGTCGTTTTCATTTTCTATTAATCAACAAATTAACTACGGCGATAGAAGATATTTTCGAAGGGGTATTTTACTCTTCGAAATTGAATTTTTATTCTTTTGTTTTTAATTTTGCACCCCATTATAACTATAATTTAAATTTGGTATCTGTGAGTTCGATCTGGATACCGAGCATCCCACACCGATCGACTTCATCATTATTCCACGACATGGGAGGACTACAATAAATTTTCACCCCTTCTTCAATCGTACCTACTCCAGGAAGGATTCGTGGCAGTGTTTCCGCACGAAGACACGTTTCAATAGCATGAAGAACAGTTTCATTTTCTCCCGTGCTGCTATCTACTATTTCCAAAGGCATATATTTATTGATTTTAGTTACTTTGCACCAGGCTTGAATTTTCATATCCTCTGTTACGAAATGTAACACATCGTTTACTTTTAAATCTTGGTAGCGCAAAGTAGATGCTTTCCTACCTTCGACTACTTTTTCTTGGGCTAGAATTTCCATTACCCATCTCTTCTCTAAGACTTCGGTGATAGTTTTCGGCGCTCGTTCTACATCAACGCTTGCGTTCATCTCTTACTTTTCCTTGCTACTTTTATCTTCTCTTCAATTGTTAAATTTTAAAATTATTTTTATTTACATTTTTCTTGAGGCCTTAGATGCCATTCCCAGTTCATTCTCGTGCTCCATACATGTTTTCCCACCACTTTCAAAACATTAATATCTTGTCTTTTAGTAATAGGAGTAAGTGCATATCGATGGATTCCAATTATCGATATCGCTATAGTTCGACATTTCTGTTTTTCTTTGAGATGATTTTCAATCCATGCTGGGATCTTTAATGCCGGTAAATGTCGAGTAGGTAATTTACACACTAAGTTTAGATCCGCGCCGTGATCGAGTAAAA
>Ga0206941_10253_pt1 | contig 14204 bp, 11 predicted proteins | sample Alteio_BWOrgHeat_9_FD_153251 | JGI IMG/M metagenome (GOLD analysis project Ga0206941, IMG submission 153251) | Enriched cells from forest soil in Barre Woods Harvard Forest LTER site, Petersham, Massachusetts, United States -... | ecosystem: Environmental > Terrestrial > Soil > Temperate forest >...
CAAACTATTGTTTAATTCCAGAATAACACAAATAGTTTTAATGATCAGCTATTGGTATAACTTTTGCGTTGCTTAGGTTCTTAGAGAAAATTCAAAATTAGAAAGATAAAATCGAGATCGGTTGTTTAAAAGCGTGGAGAATATATGAAGTTTACACTCGGATGTATTGTTTTATTGAGCGCACACTTAAGCTTCGCTTCAGAGCAATCTTCTCGCAAGCTTAGAGAAAATGTTTCACAGCATAGAACGGCTTATGTAGTTACGACAACGTTTGCGTTGACAACGGTGTTTGGAATAATCGGGGTACTCCCAAGTTTTTTTGCGGATAGGTCTGCTCGTGTTCTTAGCACGAATCCTTTTGTGAATTTCAGTTTGGAATTGAGATCTCTCAGTTGGGTAATTTTCGGTCCAGGTTATTTTCTTTGGGAAGGGATTCGTAGTTGTTTAACTGCAGGAGGAAGGGTTTTGATAGAAGCAGGAATCGGTGGGCCTATGCTTAGACCTTCTCGTCTCGATTCCTTTTCCGCTTTTCAATGTCTTGCTCAAAATACCTATCGAATTATGGTACATGGACCCAGCTCTCTAGATTATTTTTCTTACTATGGTCCGTGGGTTGGTTTTGCAGGTTTGTCAGGATGGATCTACGGAATCTGCTTCGGCGGAATAGATTGGATGTATAACGATTTTTCTTAGGACGGAGCAAATAACAAAACATGAGAGAAACCAAAGGTTTCAAAAATACTGGCACGATAATTGCTTAGATATTCGGGTTGTTTTTAACTAACCCACGGAGAAAGTTTAAGGACTCACCATCCGGAAAGGGGCGAAATAGTTCGCCCCTTTTTACTTTGTAGCTAATTCATTTGTGAAGTGGAGCTCCGTCCCACTTCCGTCCGGATTGTATTTCGATACGGCATCCAGCCACACAAATGGGAGCTTATGTTCCCATGCAAATTCTTGCATGGGGTGTGCCTCATGGGCCCCCTTTGTGGGAAAGTTGTGGGAAAGTTGGACGGAGCTAAAACGGAAAGTTGCGGGGACGGGGAAAGTTGGACGGAGCTAAAATAGTTGTCATTCAACCCTTTCGACTGCCCCTAAGAAAATTTTTGCAGGTTAAAAATATTTTTTTTGATTTTATTGGAAGGGCTCAGAAAAATATCTGAAAAATTGCAGAAGTGAATTACAATATTCAAATTTACCACTCGAAAAATACAAAAAAGACGCACTTATGCAAATTTTATAAATGTAAATATTCAGATTGTATTTGATAGCCTAAGGAGGCTCTGGAAGCGGAATAAAATCTCGATTAAAAGCGGAAAGCAACTCGCCTCGAAATATTACATCTGAATCATCCCCGATTGTATGAATATTCTCAAATACGGTTTTAAGGAAAGATTCAGCTTTTGATAGAGCGGAATTTAAAAGGTCCCTTATGAATTTTCTAAATGATTTTTCTTCCGAGTCAAATTCAGGATATGGATCAAGAAGTGATGCGAGTAATTTTTGTTCTTCTTCATCTGTTGTAATATGCTGAATTACAGGTAACCCGAGCCGCCAGGATACGGAACAATAGGGATCTTTATCGGGATTTTGATGATCAACCTTAAAGCGATTCAACCAAACGTATTGCATAGTTTGAAGCATGTAGCGCTCATTTGTGATCAGTGGGGATTTGTATCTCTCCCGAATTGCTTGACTATCTCTTTTCTCGAGAGAATTGATATATCTAGCTAATTGAGAGTTCACAGTACGCATGAAATGGCCGAGATATTCGACATGTTCCGTATAAATTATCAAATGAATATGATTATCCATAATGTTGAATTCAAATATTTTAACTTTGTATTTTTCCTTATATTTAGCCCATAAAAGTAAAAGAAATTTTTTAACCCAAGGATTCTTCAAGAAATATTGTCGATTGTGACAACGGAAGAACACATGGGTATAGGATTTATTTCTTAGAATGTAACGTCTTGCATACATAGTTCCAGGACTATACTGGTTTTAAGTAAGGTCCTTCAAATGACATGTTGATTTGCATTCGAGCTCCGTCCTCCCTGTTGTGCACCGTGTTGTGAAATGAGTGCGCCGTGATTCTAAAAATCATATGCAAAATCGTAGTCTCCAATGGCTTTGGTGTTTGTACCTGTAGCGCCGATATGTTGAACAAGAGAAGGAGAGCTTGTATAAACTTTTAGCTGGTGCTTCCTCATACATTCCATAACTTTCCAGTCCCAAAGTTTCCATCCGACTTTCTGATCAATCTCTTTAAGCCAGTTCGAGTAGCCCGCTTTATAGAAGGCCGTTGTAAAAAAGAAGTTCACACCCGAAAGGCTTTTCTTTTCACAATAGGATTGTTTTTTGTCAAAAACTGTACAGCTAATTATGGGATGATTTTGTGCGTTGAATCCGGTGAGAATAGCATATTGATGATGAATAGCTTCAAAGGTTTTAATCAAACCTGGAACCCAATTTTTCTTGACGTACGTATCAGGATCAAGATTCATAAGATAGTCTGTGGAATCTTTGAGAACCTCCATCCCTGCAAGCATTGCTTGAAGCAAACCTTTATTTTTTGGGAATTTGATTTTGATGACCTTTTTCTTAATACTGGGGATTTCATAGTCATCAATGATTTTTAAAACCCGAGGGTCCGAACTTGCATCATCCACAATCACAACCGAAACATTTTCATCCAGGTTCGAATGTTTGAGTGCTTCTAAAGTAGGACGGAGATACTCCACTCTGTTGAATGCAGTTACAACAATCCCTATACGGGGGTTAGATGGCGGAAGTTTTTGATCTTGTGGTTGGAAATCGCATTGCATTGGTATTTGCATCAAAGCTTCTGGGGAATTGTCACTCTTCTTTTTGAAACATGATGTAACAAAAAATATTGAAATCATGGGTATGAAGAATCTAAACATCAAAATTCCTTCGCGAGTATTCGAACTTTAATTGCAGGCCAGTATTCTAGTTGAAGTTGAAAGAAATTCAAGATGTCATGTAACCCTATGTTTTGATTTGGAAGATATGAGATAGGGGGATACTGATGTCGGAGAACCTGCCAACAGCATTGTGACTTTGCGAAGTCGTTTGAAAAGTATTGGCATAAAAATTGCTTAGAGATTGGGGTTGTTTTTAACTAACCCACGGAGAAAAAGTTAAGGACTCACCATCCGGAAAGGGGCGAAATAGTTCGCCCCTTTTTACTTTGTAGATCTAGCTCCGTCCCACATCACACTCCTCTAGCTCCGTCCCACATCACCGCCAATTCTCCGTCTCATGATTTAAAATCAAGTTCGCAAATGGCAATGTTCCGAGCTAAGATTCTAGTTTTCCAGCCACGCAATTTTTACAAACTACAGTAGGAAAACCAAAGAATGACGCTCCTAACGAAAGTGAGAACCTGCCTTTACAACAACTTTTTTTTAACTCTCGCTACGAATCCTATTTTCGCACAGATTTACATATCCGTTCTTCTCATCGCTTGGATATTGGGCATAGAAGGTAGTCAGTTCCTAGCTCGCATAGCTGTTTGTGTCATTGCTTGCACCTCAATCTGTTTCTATTTTCTAAATGAAAAATCGTTGAGAACTTTCGACTTGCAAACTCTAAGCAGCAAACTCTGGGTTCGTATTGCAGTTGGAAGCTTTCTTAACATTTTTGTTGCGTTTCTTTTTCTAACACCCATTCTTCGAACACACCTTGGCTTACAGGGAATCGATTTTGCGATATTCTCTCAGGTCGTAGATAGTATTGCCCGATTGGGTTCCCCTATGACGACTTTAGTGCGGATGGAAGACGTCAATTTCTTTGAACACCACTTTTCTCCCTTTCTGCTTCTTCCCGGACTGCTCAGTAAATTCGGAATCCCATCCTATATAGTTCTAAGTTTAATACATGGTCTCGTATTTACTTTAAGTTTCGTTTTATTCTACTTAGCACAAAGAACTTTGAATTTTTCTCGAACTCTATCTCTTGCAATAACCGTACTTCTGATATCGAATGCAACGATTCGACAGTCTGTGTTTTGGGGAATTCATGATGAAACTTTCGCTGTTGCCTTCTTTTCTCTAGCGTATTGGGCTTGGTTCTCATCACGTTTTTGGATAATGATTCTAGCTTTGATACTCGCAGCCACAACCAAAGAAACAATGGCTCTCGTCTCTGCTTGTTTTCTAGCCATCGTTTTATGGGAGGAATGCTTTACAAAAAGACGATTTTTCAAACAATCCTTATCGAAAACGCAGCTCTATTTTGTGCAGATTCTAACATTCTGTTTGTTTTTATATTCCTTTGGATATGTCTTTGTTCAACCTTATATACTCGGAAAAAACTTTGATCACTTTGACAAACTTGCAAACATAAAAGAACTTCTAAACGGTCCGTCTATAGATGGGAAACTCGAACTTCTAAAATTTCTTCTGATTCCCGTTGCATTCATTCCTTTTCTTATACCCCAATACTGGCATTTTACACTCCCTGCTCTTTCACTGTTGGGAATGATAATTATTTCGAAATTCGATCAGATGTGGAGTTTGATGAATTACTATGGTGTGATTCCAAGCTATATTCTTTATTTTGCTACGGTTCTGGTTTGCTATCACAACGCTAAAATCAAAGAGTTTCTTAAACAGCCGTTCGTCTTAGTTTTGCTTCTGAGCTATAATTTTTCCTGGAGCACAGAGCGTCCTATGAATCCGATTCGCAAATTGAATAGCAGTAATGTTCTTAAGTCTGAGCAACTCAGCATAATATCTGATGACGCAACTGTTATTAGCTCTGCTAACCCTGCTATCTTTTTATTTCGGGTGAAGAAGTTATGGAGGCTTTATCATGCCAATCAATCGATACCTAAAGAGTTTGATTTTGTTGTCTTGTTAAAACATGAGGTATTCCAACCCGATTCCGAAATGAATGAAGAATTGAAAAGTCTAGTAAATGAGTGTTACAGTGATGATCGATGGGTTATTTATTGTAATAAACATTCAAGCCTTAAACTTCAGTAGAGCATACATGAAACACAAAACCTATATTGCTGCTTTTTTGCTTCTTGTTTTTGGTGTGTACTTTAATTTTATTAGACCGATGCCCGACCTTCAGAAGAGCATTTTTGGTGATGATGGGGATGGTCTATTTACCTTATGGCTTCTAGAGAATGTTCGACTTTTCTTTTCGCACTTCGATATCTTGCAGTTCATTAACACGAATTCTTATTATCCTCAAAATCACTTGGTTCTATTTTGGTCTGATACCTTTATCTTTCCAGGGCTTCTTTATACTCTGTTTTACTCGATTTTTAGGAATGCCGTTCTTTCCTACAATTTTGTGACGTTCACTGCTGTTTCTATGGCGTTTGTAGTGCATTTTTTCTTCTTCAAAACAATTATGCTTTGGGCAAAACAAAAATTAATCGAACAAAAATTGTGGATTGAAAACTCTTATCAAGAAATCGCATCCTCAGCGCTCTTGCTTTTATTTACATATTCGTACACTTTTTGTATGACGCGCATGGTTTATACAGTTCATTTTCAAAACCAATGGTCTTTTCTCACAATACTGGGTCTACTCGGTATGTTTAAGATCTTTGAGAGGTCTTATAAAACCGGATCTATTCTACTGACTCTCTCCTTTACTCTTCTTTGTTTCTCCTCAATGTACTACGCGATGTTGCTTGGATTGCTGGGGGGGATATTTTTTGTTTGTGCGTATTTTTATTTAAAAATAAACGAATTTACAAAGTTCTTTAAACAGTTTTTACCTTACGGTCTACTCACGCTTTGTATGACCTTACCCATATTGTATGGATACTCGTTGACGGAAAAAAACCTCTCTCGTTCAGGCGGTAAAGCAACTTTTGATCGTATATTCCTTCCTCTTCCTGGAAGTTTAATTTACGAGTTTTTACTCAAACTCGGGATTGACTTAGCTAAGTACCATCCCTTTCAGCACGAAGTCCTCTTATATGCAGGTGTTTTTCTTCTCCTACTTGCTATTCCGGTGTTTTGTTATTGTATTGCACAATGTGCTATCTTTTTAAAGAATGACACGCGTTTGAAAAAATTCTTTTATGGAATTCTGTTTTTAAATGTTTTGTCATGGCTTTTGCCGAATTCTTTTGTTGTTTTTGATTTTTCAGTGAAAGCATTTTTAACTACGCTTGCTTTAGGGGCTTTTTTTCTTTTTATTTTCTATTGTGTTTTGCTTGCGATTCAGAAGCGTTTCCTGAGACCCGAACTAGCGATTCTCTTCCTTTCGGGAATTGTAATTTATGGGATCACTTTTGGTCGTTCCATTGGGTTTTCAAATGAGTTTTTTAACCCTTCTTTGTATGGATTGTTTTCGCTATTCAATCCTTGGATGAGGGCTCTTCGAGCAGCTGGACGTTTTGGTGTGCTTGCTACAGGAATGCTTTCAGGCATAACCTTGTATTTTGTTGTTTTAAAAGGCAAGCTCTACAAACCGCTCTTTGCTCTTGGGCTGATGGTAGTTTTATTAGCTCATACTATAGAGCAAAAATATCATCCCTATGTGAACACATACAACATCGAGACAATCCTTAAACCTTCGGAGAAAGAAAGTGCTTTTTTTAGTGAGCTGCAAAGATCTTTTCTCTTTTTTCCAGTAAACCCTTGGCATAAAAATACATACTTTCAGTTGCTAGCTTTGCCGTTTAAGAAGCTTCTACTGGTCAATGGGTATTCGGGAAATTCCAGTTCTCTATTCTCGAAGATCCGTCAAATATCTACTGGTAAAGACATTCCTCAGGCTGAAGACCTAGAGCTTTTCAAAGAAGAGGGTATTGAAGTTCTTGTGTTTTCTAAATCCGCTTATAATCTCGAAAAGATATCCCACATAAAAAATAGCTTTCCAAGTCCTTTGTTTGAAAGCGAAAATTTTTTAGCTTATAGCATCTGACCTTATTGTTTACAAAATTGGAAAACCTGCACTCCATTTTAATTTGAGTGTTCGAACAAAAGCGTTAAAATGTTTCGAATATCAATTTATTTCGGAGAAAACATGCGAATTTATTTGAGCTTGGCAATCAGTCTTTTCTTAAGCGCGAGTGCCTTGCATGCTACCATTACTACGTTTTCTTATGAAGGGCTCAATTCTCCTGGAAATGATCTTGCTGTAGTGATCACACAAAGCAGGGATTCGTGTGCGGAAAATTGTTTAAGCAACAAACTGTGTTCTCTTGCTGTTTATGATTATTCCACCAAAAAATGTAAATTGAAAACACAGGCATCCAAATTCGAACATACGGAAGCGCACGCACTGATTTTAAAAATAGTAGATGGTGTAGATGGTGTGGACTACATACATGGAGATTATAGTTCCATACAAACGACTACATGGCAACGGTGCAGTCGGCACTGTTTTATCGATGATCGATGTTTAGCTTTTACTTACAACAAGACTACGGGATCATGCTTCTTAAAAGACAAAATTGTCATTAGCGAACACAACACCAATGCTATTTCAGGTACTCGCTAAGCAATTTCTACTGCAAAACGCTCCTACTCTCTACTTTGCCTAGACTATGTTAAAATTAAGAAAACACTTGGAGATTTATAAATGAGACGAGTGAGTCGTAGTCTAGTCTTCTTACATCTCTTTTGTTCAGTGTCCCTGCTTTCGTCCTGTGCTACGCGACATAACATCGAAGGTTCTAGTGAGAATGCTTCAAGTGAGCAGAGCTTGGCAAGTAGTAGCTCCACTTCTTCAAGTTCTATCACTCAGGATATTAAAACAATCTATTCGGTCGATGCCAATGCTTCAAGCTCATTGCAATTGGTTGGTGCTCCCAATCGTATCATTTCTGTAGTTTTGGATGAATCCGAAGATGTTAAAGTCGGATCTGAAACAACTGCGGTTGTACAGACAGCTCAAAAGAATTCCTTTTGGGGATTTGGCAAAACATCTTATAAAGCAAAAATGGAAATCCCTTCGTCGAAGGGAAAAACAACTTTCAAATTCAAATCTGACGAACTGCCTCCCATCAACGATAAATATTCACTTGAAACGACTTCTAATATTGAAAATATACAGTTCAAGCCTGACGAAAGTTCGGTCTTCGTTCTCATGCCTAAAACTTCCGACTATGTCAAAAGGGTAAAGGATGGAAATGGATCTTATGTTCGAAACGGAGTGGAGTATAAAGAATTCCTGAAATCGGATGGTGACACCCATTCCCTACTCATTGCTACGAAGCTTACACCAAGTTTCAAAAATGTGGATGATATCGGCAGAACTCTTGAATCTGGAAAGGCATTTTTAGCGGAAAAAAATTATCGTTTGGATCCCAATTTTGACGTGAAAACAGGTTTTATTGAACATCTAGCTAATAACAGTTTGAGTTTGGATGTTGGAAGTGACAAAGGTAATTTTACGTTCAATGGTCAAAAATTCACCTACAGAGTTTCTAATAAAGCTTTGGGAGAAGGTTCTTTCGGCAAAGTTCTGGACATAAGCATAACAGGTCCATCTGGACAATTTTCAATCGCTTTGAAAAAGCAAATAGTGGAAAAAGAATATATTCCGAATCTACACGAGGAAATTGGTATTACAGAAGGTATGTCTCGACACCCTAACAGTATTCAATTTTTCGGAGCCTATAAGAATTCGAAAAACGAATACTATATAGCAATGGAGAAGTTGGATGGCTCTTGGGAAAATCTAAGAGAAAAAAAAGGAAATGCTTCACAAATTCGAGAAAATTTCAGGCAAGTCGCAGAAGTCTTACGATCTTTGAAAGAAGCAGGTTATGCTCATCGTGATATTAAGCTGGAAAATCTTATGATTGGATCGGACGGACAGATTCGTGTTATTGATTATGGAATTTCAGGAAAAAATCAAGGTGATACCGCACTGGATTATGGTTCTATTTTTTCTGTCACAGAATTAGCTCCGTTATGGCTACCAAGAGATTACTTTGAAATCTTTAAGGAATTTAGAATCCAAGACACGCTTAATACCAAAACACTGAAAGACATGTCTAAGATAAGACAAGGTTTGGAAACTCAAGATCAATCCAGTTCTTCTGCGGAAGTGAAACAAGAAAGTGTTCCGAAAATAAAAGATGATCCTTTTGTTGTGCCTAAAGAGGAAGAAGCTTCAGAAGGTATCAATTATGGCACTTCATTCTTTACACCCTTGACAGAAGATCAAAAACGCATTGAGGCTGAAAATGCTCACAAATTTTTAGAAATGGAACAAGCTAGTTTAGCGCAACAAACCAATCATATAGATTTTTCAACTATTCAAGAGAAGAAAGATGTTTTTTCTCTTGGAATCTCTTACTTGCAAATGAAGATGAAATACGTAGGTTATGAAGATTTTGAACTGTTTCTTGCAAATATCGGTGGGATAAAACTTGTAAAAGTTACAACACAGGATTTTCGGATCGTCCAAGATGGTGAAGCTATCAGAAATTATTTTACGAATCCTTCAAACGACGCAACCATTAAGGAACTCTTTCCGACAATGACTCAAGAAGATAAAAATATAATCATGAGCATGATCCATCCCGATGCAAAAAAAAGACCTTCGTTTGAAGAACTGAACCAACAGATTCAATAGAAATCCTATCTACAAGTTCGAAGGAAAAATCCGATGATTAAAATAGCATTTTTCTCTTGCATTCTCGTTTTAGCTTCTTGCTTGCAGAAAATTGTTGTTTCCAAAGACGAAGATACGAAAACTTTTAACAAAGACAGTGGGTTTGTTGCGAGCCCAGCAGAATTCTATGTATTTCAGAAATCGACGAAACGTTGTGTTGGTAGACATGTTAAATCTACCATTTTAGAAGAATGTTCTCATTCTCCGAATCAAATTTTCCAAAAATTGCATGCTGTCGGTTCCTACTTCATTCTGAGAGCAAAGGATACGAATCTGTGTATTGTGTTTTCCAAGCAAACAAGTGATAGAAAGAAATTTTCTTTAGAAGAGTGTGCAGCAGAAAACGATCAGTTTTTTACCAGTGATGAATTTGAACTTCGGAAAATTCCTCGTTCTCCTAAAACATATCCGAGACCTGTGCCAAAAATTATATGGACATTCTGGGACAAAGGAGAAAAAGCACTACCTGCGTTCAATGCTTATAATGTTTCCCATTGGAGACATCTTATGGGACCCCTTGGGTACGAAGTCCGTATAGTCGATCTTGTAGAAGGTAGTCCAAACCATGCATTGACAGTGCTCGGAGGAAAAGAACTTCTCCCCAAAAACTGGGATCACTTAGAAGAATTGATCACTACCATAAAACAAAATACCCCCGAAGTAGGAGTTCCACCGGTAGTCAAAAGCGATATGATTCGCATTGCGTTACTGAGCAAATTCGGAGGAGTTTGGATGGATACAAGTAATGTCATGGTTCGATCTCTTGAACCAATTGTGCTGAATCCGCTGAACTCAAATGAAAACTTCAGTTTAACAGGATATGTTGAACGCACTTATGCTTCAGAGAATTCTACTCGCGTGCATAACATTCCCGTGGATGGTCTTGAGAATTGGTTTCTTGCTGCGAAGCCGAATAGTGAGCTTGTCGAGGAGTGGAGAAGAATGTTCGTAAAATTTTGGGAGACGCATCAGGGGCAATCTCTTTTCAACCATCCTATGTACAAGGATCAAAATATAGAAGTTTCACGACTTTCGAACCCTGAATATTTAAATCAACATGCTGCATTGAAGTACCTCTTGCATGAAGTTCCCGAACTAGGTGATGAAATTCTGCCAGTTGATCTAAAACCTTGGTGGCTTCAAGAAAGGATAGGGTGGACAGCTCATAAACTTTATCTGGGAATCATAGGGGAAAAAGTTAATTTAGAAACTTTGGCCCAAGAAATAAAACATGAGGGTGTGAGCATGTTGAAATTTGCAAGCCCACATCTGTTCGAAATTCGAGAACATTTCAAAACAGTAGAGGACTATTGTCATAGACCAAACTTGTTAAAAGAACTGTTTGGCCATTGTCCCTAGATCTCTACTTTCTTAGGAATCCGATTCAGGTATGGAATTTGCTTGTGATCTAGTGATGTGACCAAAGCTAACAGCCTTTTCGATGGTTTCTTGCAAACTAGCTTCAACTGCGATCTGTTCTTCTGTTTTTTCTTCCTCGGAACTCTTTTTCTTTTTTGAATCTTTTTTCTTAGCTTTGAGCCGCGCCAGATCTTTTTTTAAATTTACGAATTAAGAAAATGTAAGTCGAAAAATCCTGAGCTTCTGTTTCTTCTTTTATACGCATTAAAGATTGTCTGCGTTTGATTTTTTCCAAATTCAAACCGTGTTCTTGATTACCGTCGAGGCAATCTTTGATAGTCAAACCCAATGCAGGAGCTTTGATCCAATCTATTTCTAATATATGGTGCAAGTGTTCTATTGAAACGCGGATTCTTTGACAGAGTTCCTGTTCTTGCTGCGTCTTAATAGCTTCAAGAGTCTTTAGAAGCTTTTTAAGCTGTTTGAGAGAAGAAATTGCCTGCGAGGCTTTCAAACAGTCCTCTCCATCGATATTTAGAAATCTTGCAATTTCGGTGAGTATTTGAATTTTAGCGACGGACATTTCATTTTCATCAAAAAGACTTTCGCTCCTAAGAAGTCTAATAAGATTTTCTCTCTGTTCAGGCTTGTGAAAGCAAAGTCTATTGATTTCTTTTTGAATGGTAATAAGCAATTCTTCGATTTTATAGTGAGTTCTCAAATACTGTACAAAAGCGAAAGGGAAGGAGTTCGAAGGGGAATTTACACCAGCTTCTGAGAAGATTGCAGCGGATTGCATATATTCGTGTTCATAATCTTCCATGATTTTTTCTAAATTGAGCGTGAAATATATTATGCCTTCTACGATGTGACTATCGGTGTAAATCACAATGTCCGTAAGGTGATCTGTTGAGAGGTCGTCAGGAATTTCAATGCCCACAAACGTGGTTTCTTCTGAAATAGCGTCTATATCTATGGTGTTTGTGTTAGCATTCCAGTTGATTGTGGAGACCGGCTTCTTTTCCTTTTTCTTTCTTTTAAATTTTTTTTCTTTTTTCTCTTGGGTGCCTATTTGAATGATGTCTTGAAGATCAAGTTCGTCAAGAATCTCGTTATCATTTGTGCAGAAAAAAGGAATTTCTTGGGATGCAGTGGCGTTCCAAGAAAGCAATAGTGCAAGCAATAGAATGGAATATGTTTTCATGATGTCCTCATGTTTTTTTATTGGAAAGAAGACTTTTTTTATCACAGCTTTGGCGAGCTTACAATGTCAGAGGCAGGAAATGTTAACTCGCTAATAATATTATAATAATAGACATCTCGTGAAGTATTTTTCCTTGCGACAAAAGAAATTGTGATAAAATTTATTAAAACAATCTAGGAGTTTTTATGCGCAGGATTACTGTAGTGATGTCCGTTTTTCTGTTTTTGGGTCTGAGTTTTTGTACACAAAAGACGGTGAGCAACAAAGGCGCTGCCGCATCTTCGGGGGCTGTCAATGCTGCTGCTTCGACTTCATCAACCTCCGTTGCTGCTGCAGTCTCTACAGTATCAACGGTTTCATCTCTAACTCAATCTTATGTGGATACAAGCTACCTAACGGATACGAGTACACAAACTTTCATGAGCATTGCGAATTATCAAATTTGTCTTGGGCAGCAACGAAGCACAGACTTATCAGGTACTTTATCGTGGTGTTTTCCCAACTCGATGCCCAGTGCATGTCCTACAAGTTCATGGCAATTGCTTCAAAACGATCCTATTTCGCAGACTCTTTGCGGAGCGAACCAACTCGTATGCTGTGATACTCCTCCCGTTTCTCCCGCTACAACAGACACCTTTTCTTGGCAAACACTTGGAAACTGCACTTCCACAGGCATAACTACAGGTACAGGTACAGCGACGCACACCGCAACGACTATTCATATAGCTCCGTCTTCTTCATCGTGCCCCGTCTTGCAATAGTAAGTATGCAATTTTGACGCACTTGTTTACTCACAAGTAACGTTGAGTGTTTCAGGGTCCACTTTCGGTGATTGACCTGCTGGACACAGACTTTTCATAAGCTCATCCATGCTAGGTTGATTGCTTGGCGCATTCGATGGCGCCTGTTGTGGAGCTTGATACTGCTGTGGAGCTTGATACTGTTGTGGAGCTTGATACTGTTGTGGAGCTTGCTGAGGAGCTTGGTTATTAAGCAGAGGAGATTGGGGAACATTTTGAGTAGGAGTATTTTGTAAGGGATTAATAACTGCACTGGGGAGACCAAAGGGAGTGCAATAATAGCCATCTGCTGCGGTAAACAAAGGCTTCCAATCCATCGGAGTTTTGCGAAGCGGATCGAGAATGGGTTGTTCGGAACCATCATCTCTTACTTTTAGTGTATCTACGTAGACGTCATGAACTTTGCATGTTCCTCGAAAACGCCATCGACCTATTTGCAGTCCATCAATCAGCATTTTTTGATGACCACAATCTTTTGCAACACAAGGCATTTTAGCGGGAAATAGCGAACGGATTTCAATCAATTCACTATCGATTTGAGCTTTCTTTAACATGCGTTGGTTATTGTCGTACATCTTCGCTAAGACCATTGCGAGAATTCCAGCAATCCCAATAGCAATCATCACGGAAATAAGGCTTTCTCCTCGATGTTCTCTTAGTTTCTTATAAAAACGCATAATGATCGAGTTCATAAAAGCAATCCTATTAAGTTCTCCCTCTATTTTACCATCCAGAGAAACGAGTGATTTTAAATGCTTAGCCCTATACCGCTTGATTCATAATCCTTGCTCCGTCCTAATTCTATCTTTTTCTTTATGAGTTCCCGCAGAAATGGCATAAGGAGCTGCCATGTTTCAATTACTAAGGAAGACGTTTATGAGACGAACGATAACCCGTTCTGTAATTTGGGCAACTTGTATTGCTTTTGTACTTGCGATGGTCGTTGCATTGTTCCTTCGCAGCAAGCAGCCTCAATATAAAGGTGAAAAGGAACTCGCAGATCTCGAACATAAGACCGAAGTTCTTTTTGACAAATGGGCTATTCCCCACATCTATGCAGAGAACGAACTCGATGCATACCGTTCGCTAGGTTATATTCATGCACAAGACCGTCTTTTCCAAATGGAAATGATGCGTAGGCTTTCAAAAGGTGAGCTAGCAGAAATACTCGGTCCTGAACTTGTGAAGTACGACAAATTGTTTAGAACACTTGGCAT
>Ga0206941_10240_pt1 | contig 14121 bp, 12 predicted proteins | sample Alteio_BWOrgHeat_9_FD_153251 | JGI IMG/M metagenome (GOLD analysis project Ga0206941, IMG submission 153251) | Enriched cells from forest soil in Barre Woods Harvard Forest LTER site, Petersham, Massachusetts, United States -... | ecosystem: Environmental > Terrestrial > Soil > Temperate forest >...
AATCGCCACCATCACCGCAAGGCTGGCGATTCTCGCCACTCGCCACAGCCCGGCGGGCGCTCGCCAGGACGAAAGCCAAACGGCCAAAAAGAAAGCGCCGGTCATCACGCTCAGTATGTAATACCAATAGACGCGCGACCAAAACGAGAAATTCATGGTGTAGGCCATGTGCGCCAAGGCGCCGACCAGCAGACTCAAACCCAAGGCATGAAACCGGGGAGCACGTCGGAAACAGGACAAAGTAGCGATGACGAGCGCCAGTACGATGGGCACCACTCCGAAAACAATATTATAGCCGCTGAGCTGTGCCGCGAGCGGCGATGAGCCAAGACCCTTGACCACGAAGCCCAAGTGACTGATCGGAAAACCGCTTTTAAGCCAGCCACTGACCGGCACCAACCCTCCGAACCAATGGAGATTGACGATGGCGTAGGGCACAACCAGCACCGCCATGGCCGCGGCCAACCACAAACCATTCCGCCAGTGTCGCCATTCATGCCAGGCGATCCAGCCGAGAAACGCCACCACAACCATGCCGGTGTCGAGACGGCTGAGGACAACGGCCGCCAGGGTCAATCCCGTGAGCACGGCATGGCGGGGCATGTCCAACCATGCCTTCCAAGTAGCCACTCGCGCAAAAAACGATAGCGCGCACAAAAGCAAATGTGCCTCACTGTACAGCACTCCAAAAATCGTGACGTAAATCAACGGAGGCAACGCCAGCATCCCCCGCGGCAAATTCAATTTTCGCTCCACCTGGCTTAGATTCCAGGCGGACACGGCGATGAGCGTGATGCTGTAAGGCAGCAGATACCTGACGTTCCAAAGCAAATCAGGATTAATCCTGGCCACCACCCAGCTATACAAGGTGACGAGGTAGAGATTCAGTGGATGAAACCCATTGGTGAGAAAAACGCCGGAAAAACTCTGGTGGCCTTCGAGCACAAATCGTCGTGCGATCACCGAATAAAAATAGGAATCATCCGAAATATACCGCTCGGGGTGCAGCCACCAAAAAATCGCCCCGAAAACAACCACCAGGCCAACGGTCGGCGTGAAAATCGCATCTTGCGATGCTGGCTCATGCGAGGGGGTCCGGCCTGTCATTGCGTGCGTGGAATTCATCTATTATGAAATTCAATTAATAGAATTGTGCGGTCAAACCTTATCTCCGGAGCGAACGCCATGCGCCGCAAGCAGGCGGTCCTCGACTGCTTCCCAAAGATATTTTTCGCGCAAGGCGGGATCTGGGCGGTAAGCCGTTTTAAAAATGCGCAGCGCTTGCGCCACGGCGCTCATATCCGCGGGCATGAACGAGTCCAGAATCACGCCGAGTCCATGCTCGCGGACAAAGCGCGCCACCTGAACCTCGGGGTTGATAATCACCGCCGCGCCCGCTTGAATCGCATCGTAGATTTTATTGGGACTGGCATAGATGTTGTTGAGGTTCTTGGGCTCGTAGTGACAAAGAATGAAATCACAGCGAGTGGCTTGCTGAATGATTTGTTGCTGGTTAACCACCCCCAGCCATTCGACCTGCGGATGTTTGACCAGAGCCTGAGTCCGCTCGTCGCGAATCCAACCAGCCATAACCACGCGGACATCTTCAGCCACATCGAGCAATTGTTCAATAAACTCGGTTCCACGGCGCGCCAGGAGTGTTCCACAATAGAGCACCCGCACCACCGCCGGATCGCGCACACTGCGTGAACCAGAAAATCGTCGAGGGTAGTTAGGCAAAACGACCAACTTGGGCCGGACAAAATCAGGCATTAGACCCGCCCGATCCTCATCGGTGACAATCACGCGTTTCGGCAAGGCGTAACTGATGCGTTGGGCTAACCACGTAAGCGAGCGGGGCCAGGATGTTTTTAAAAATGTCGAATCAAACAGATCCAGGACCACGCGCGGCCCCAGCAACAAGGGCCAAAATAATAATAATAGTTTTTCGTCTATGACGTGAATCGTGTCGTAATGATTGCGCGAGCGCAGGCGAAAAATGCGCCACCCCATGCGCAGGAGGGAGGTCGGCGAACGGCGGCGCCCTTCGATCAATTCAACCCGACGGACTTTGTCGGAAAAGAAGGGCCGACCCCCTTCGGCCGAAATACCGACGAAATCGATAACAAAAGCCTGACTCAAGGTCGCAATCTCCTTGTTGATGCGGGTATCCGTACCATCATTGATGGATAAAAACAGCAGTGTACGCACCTGCCCATGGGTAGCCGTACCCGTGCCTCCAACTGAATTTGACATCATGACCGTCGCTGTAATCTCGAATAATTAACCGTCGATCTGATCGCAGCCTAGCTCAGGACACTTTTTAAACAAGTAGAACCGCTATCGTAGCGCAGCCGATGCGCCCCAAGCCGGACGCGGGCGCATGGGCGGACGCGGCGGCGGCATCCGCATCGGCCCGGGTCGAGACATCATGGGTTGTCGTACTGCAATTCCATGGCGCATGCAAAGAAACAGGGAGGCTGTAAGCAACAAGAGCACCACGTTAAAGAAATTGCCCAGGTCGAACATGGTGTAGTTCTCTGACAATGATCGGCCAAAAAATGTGAAATAATAAGTGAAATAAAACCCCTTGAGCTGATTATCAATGCCTGGATTGCGCAATATATTCAAAAAAATCCAAAGCAAAACGCCTGTGTAAATCGCAAAACCCGGGTAGCCGAGTTCGATCAACAAACTAACGTTGCCATCATGGACGTGCGTCATGCCGATTTCCTCCTTACTGACATCGGCATAAGTATTCCCGAGTCCGGTTCCGAAAGGATACCGCTGGGCCAGCGAGATGCCGTACGTAGCCAGCGCCAGTCGCTCCTCCTTGGAATGCTCCAAACGATCCATCCCTGTGAAGCCAGATTCTTCCGTTGGAGAGATGTTAAGTTTAATGTCCAAAAACCGGTTGAAAAGTTGTGACTGGAAAAAGACGGTGGCGCCAAAGATCAGCACGAGCGCAACGGTGATACCCTTCACCGGCATGCTCGTCGTACTGTACAAGATGAACGGCACAAACATGATTGGTACCGTAAACAGGGCACCCCCGGCGCCGGATAGATAAATGCCCACAAAGCCGACGATCGTCCACAACACCCGCTGCCACAATTTGGGGGAAAACAAGCCTGTGGCCAAAATCAAGTTGCCGTACAGCCCGGACATGTGCAAATGCGACCTCAAAGCAGACAAATCATCCGATGAACGACCCCAGATGTAGTAAGCTAAATAGAGCATGAAAAACAAAACCGGCAAACGTCGGATCAATGGATTTATCCACTGGCCCTCGCTCGCCCGGGCGATTCTGGACAACGAAAGCACGAGAACAAGCCAGCCGGTCCAGCGCAGCAATGTTTCGAGCGGCTTCCAGGATACCATAACATTCAAAACTGCCGCGAGGATGAGAAGAATCAACACCAGCAATGCATGGCTACGGCCATCAGAAGGCGTTTGTTTTACAAACATGGCTTTTAACATCACGACTCCGACAGTGACCGCTGCAGTAGCCTGCAAAGCGATGCCTTGCATTTCCTGAAAACCCATGGTGCCAGCCAACGCATAGCCTGTGGCCAAAAACGTCAAATAATTGAGGATCCAGCGGTCGTTCTCACTCAATGGAGACGTATTGCTATTGGAAAATACACTCATCTTGCGGGGGTTTCGTCAGGGTATTGTAAGCGTTTTTATTGTGCCAGCGGGTTTGGATTTTGGCAATCTGATTTTTGCCCTGGAGCCGGTTTGACACCCACACCCTCACCCCCGGCCTTAAGACTGCATAACAATGCAAAAACAATAAAAGCATACGCTCCATACATATACGCCCGAATCGGAGGATAATAGGGTGTAAAGGTCAAAGTGGCCAGCGGGATGACCAGCAGATAAAACCAGGCCCGGCGCCAAGCCAGCCCCAAGGCAAAGGCAGCGCCCAACCCCGCGACCAGGTAGTTTAATCCATCGCCACGGCGAGTTTGGTACCCCAATAAAAACGCCTGCGCGATATTGAGAACCGCGTTACGCGTCAGCAGCACCGGATGTTCACGCAGTATCTCGAAATAACGCTGGCGGGTGATTTGCTTATAACGGTCCATCACGTCCTTGTCGTAATAATTTCCGCCCAACGAAGCCACCAGCTTCTCGCCGGTTTCCTTCTGATACAGGGCATAGCCGTCATCGTCAGAAAGATTGATCTGGTCGGGATTGGCATACGCCCCCACCCCGATATACACGCTATGAAAAACGTTTTTATTCATCGGACGATTAATGGCCATCATGACCCCGCCGATGATAAATAACACCGCCAGGGCACTGACCCAGCCGAAACGTCGTGCCGCGAGGCAGGCAGCGAGGGGACAGAGCAGAATCGCCGTGGGCCGTGCTGTAAGGGCCAATCCAACCGCAAAGGCTGCCGTTAAAACCACCCCCAGGCTGGCTCGGCGCTCACTCCAGAGGTATAAAACATAAAACGAAGGCACCGCCTGCCAAAAATAATAATGATTGTAGGCGGCAAATCCCAGAATCAGGGGATTAAGCGCGTAAAGCACGAGGAACCCCGTTTTGAATACTGGTTTGAATGCGGTGCTGAAAAACACCCATGAACACAGAAGGGTGTGAACCGTCAATTGCAGCAGGACGATGGCCGTTTGATCGCCAGCAAAAGGAAACATAAACTTTGCCAATACGATTAAATAAACATAACCGACTGGATTCGCGCCATAATAGGTCGCGTGCTCGCTGTGATGAAACCGATACGCGTCCTGCTCAGTCGGGCTCAGATCGTGGTAAACCTTCAATTCATCCCAATCCACCAGAAACTCCCCGCCCATTTTCCAGTTGGCGGCGCCGGATAAATAGGGCCCCATCCAGACAGACGATTGGCGGGCGCCGCGCAGATAGACAAACGCCACCACCGTCCCCAACAAGGTCAAGGCGAGCAGTACCCATCCCATCCAAACTGGCGAAGTCCTGGCTTTAGTGTAATCCAACTTAATCATTTTTTCGCTGAGACGCAGCGGTAATGACTTCGGGAGACGTCAAATCTTTCACGTAGTATAACGGGCGTTGCTTCACCGCGTCGTAAATGCGACCAACGTATTCCCCAAGAATGGCCAACGCCACAATGTTGATGCAACCAAACGCGATGATGCACAAAAGCAGGCTCGTCCAGCCCGGCACAAGATCATGGGAACCGGTGAATTTCAGGTAAAATGCCCGAGCCAGATAATAGAGGAAGGGGACGGTGGCGGCAACACACAGGATCAGGCACAAGCGCAATGGAAACTGGCTGAAGGAGAAGATGCCGTCCAAGGCGAAGCGGATCATCTTCACCAGGTTGAATTTAGTCTCCCCGGCAACCCGCGCCGGTCGGTCGTATTCGACGGTGGCCGTATTGTAACCGATCCAGCCCACCATGCCGCGCAGATAAATTTGTTGGTCACCCATCCGCAAAAGCGCATCAAGCGCACGCCGGCTGAGCAGGCGAAAATCTCCGCAGTCGAGGGGCGCCTCGGTGTCCGCCAGGCGTGACATTAACTTATAGAACCAATGAGCGGTAAACAGCTTGAAGGCCGATTCGCCATGGCGCTGTTTCCGGACCGCGAACACCACATCGGCGCCCTGCCGCCATTTTTCCCAAAGCTGCAAAATAACTTCGGGCGGATCCTGCAAATCGCCGTCCAAGCTGACGATGGCATCACCCGTCGCCAGGCGATATCCACAATACAATGCAATTTGATGCCCAAAATTCCTCGACAAGCCAACGCCCTTGACGCGCGGATCCGCTTTCGCAAATGCCATGATTTGGCTCCAAGTTTCGTCCCGGCTGCCATCATTCACAAGAATGACTTCCACCTCCGCTTGCGCGCCCAAAATTTGCATGAAGCGGGCCAATTCCGTGCGCAGGCTCGGAAACACCTTTTCTTCATTATACAGCGGGATGACTAACGATAACTTCATGACGTCAATAACAGGCGTATTAGCGGCCTATATTCTGGCGGGAATCAAAAGTAAAAGGCGAGCAGCAAAATCCTGGCGGTTACAAGTCAGCTCACACACGGCAACCGCAATCCGCCCGTAAATATAACTCGCGCAATCGCCGTATCATCACCTGAGTCGAGAAACCCTCGACGATTTCGCGGACGGGCGCCGGCAGGACTCCTTGCGGCCAGGGGCGGACTTCCTGCATCGCGTGGGCCAATCCAGCCGCGTCACCGACAGGAATCAGCAGGCCGGCGGTAGCGTCTCGCACAATCTCAGGGATGCCGCCAACGCGAGAAGCCACCACCGGCAAGCCTGCCGCCATGGCTTCCAGCAAAGACACGCCAAAAGCTTCCACCCTGGTCGGCAGGACAAACACATCCGAATGCCACAACACTTGGCGCAATTGCTCTTTTTCCAGGCGGCCCGCATAAGTGACATGTGCAGCAGTGTCTCGCGTCAGCAAATAAGGAAACACCCGCGCAACTTCCGCCCGAACCGGGCCAACCACGGTAAGATGCCAATCAAGCGACGACGGCAACTGTCCAACGGCACGCAACAACACGTCTAAACCTTTCAACGTAAAATTACCGCCGACGAATACAAATTTCCGCGAACTGGCTCCACGTCCAAGGGGATCCGGAGGCAGTTGGCTCGGCCGTTGAAAATATCCCACATCGACGGCCTTGTATAAGGTAACTACGCGCTCCCGATGCACCGGCCGGTAACCGGATAAAATTCGATTGCGGGTATATTCCGAATTACAGAGCGACAATTCCTGTCGAGCAACAAATCGCCGTTCAAGCCTGCGACGACGCCAGAGAGACAGAAAACGTCTAGGTCCGTGTAATTTTAAAATCTCCACCGCCCGGCGCCACAGATCCACGTTTTCGTAATCATTGACCTGACCCCACAGCGGTCCCGCGTAAGCCAACAGAGAAGCGTGCAGACTCGATGTATTCACATGTAAAATAGTTTTTTGACCGGTTGCGTTCAACGCTTGCGCCACCTGCAGGGCGGTGCGGGCATTGCGGGCGTATAAATCAAAGGAGTCACTACCCTTCCCCGATGGGTGCCAGCGCAGATGTGTTTCCGGCAATTCTGGCGCGACCAAATGAAACTCGATTTCCGGATCATCGCGAAAGGCCTCCCAGAGGTAGCGAGCATAGGTTTCCGGCCCGTGAGCCCCCTGGCCAAAAACCGTTGTGGCGAACACCACCTGCCGCTTCGGACTGCTCATGGAGTTTTTAGCGCCGTGCGGGCAGGGCGCAGCGCATGTAGTTGCTCACGCATCCAACGCCAAACCGCGTCTGCTTCCTTCACCTTTAACCAGGTGGCCATGCCAGCCAGCATCGCCAGGCCCAAACCTGCCATCATCGCAGCCTTCAGCAATTCTAAGACTTTGCCAGTTATCGAATAATTACCTGAGTAATTAAGCCAGGGCACGAAATGGGGCAACAGCCATGCGGCCAACAGCGGGCCGGCGCCGGTAACGGCGAGTTTCCAAGTGTATTTGGGGAACCAGGCAAAATAAACGGGCCGGCGCAGAAGCAACAGCCCCAATCCCGCCAATAAAAAGAATATGATATTGAGCCCAAGCACCACCGGCGCCCCGTTCACTCCCAGACCACGCACAATGAGCGGACACAGTAGTGCCGAGCCAATCTGCACCAAAGTCAAAATGTAATACTGCATGCGCAAGTCGCCCATGGCGATATTTAGACGCCGATACGTAATGCCGACACCATCCACAATCAGAAAGCCGAAGAGGCACCATGCATAAATCGTGGTGAGGTGGATTTCCGCAGCTCCATACCGCGGACCGCCCCACAAGCCACCTAGCAAATTCCGCAAGGCGGGGAACAACACACCGATAACGCCCAAATACATCAGTGCATAATGATACAACGCATGGGAAATGCGCTCGCGCAATTGGGTTGGAGCCCGCTGGGTCAACTGGGCTGCATCGGTGAAAAACACAATGCCGACCGGGCGCATAAAGAGCGAGCCCACCCGCGTATACAAATTTTCCGCATACTTATAAACCGCCAGCACCCCCCCCGGCAGATAAGTAATGGCCGCGGTGAACACAATGGCGTACCACTGCGTCGCCAGCACGTAAACCGCCGTCAGGCCCACATTGGCACTCACCTGCCAAACACTAAAGCCCGGTTCGTGCGTTATCCAGGCATGACGGTAGCCTTGCCGATGGAGGTAATAAATGCTGCCAAGTAAGGTCGTCAGTTGCATGACGATCTGCGACAAGACCAGCGACCATACCCCGAACCACTTTGCAGTCACGATAAAGGATAACAGTCCGAGAAAATTGCCGGCCAAACCATAAGCCTCAAAGCGGCCATACCAGCCCCGTGCGTTGCCCACGATTTGCAAATGGCCGTTGGCGACCAACAAAATCATCGCCGGAACCATTCCCCGCAACAGGCTGCCGACCTGAACTTGGTCGGCTGCCGAAAAGCCCGGCGCGATAAGCCGCGCAAAGCCCGACGCGAACAGCGCAATCAACGCTCCTATGCCCACCAACATAAGCATCACATGATTGAAGAGTGCGGAAAAGCACCGGTCCGCTTTTACCCCGCCCTCGGTCTCGCGTAGTTTGACATATTGTGGCAGAAAAACGTCGGAAAATTGCCCCACCATGAATAGCCTCTGCGCTATGGCCAGGCACGTGGCCGCCGCCAAATACACTTGCGCCGGCGTCGAGGTGCCAAACAGCCAAGCCATCACCACGCTGGTCAGTACGGACACGACCGCCGAGCAAGCATTCAAAAAAGTCAGCCGACTAATGGCACGTAAAGACATATCAAGAAATGGGTGGAATCACCGCGTCGAATAGTTTTACGAGATCCGTCCATTTATATTTGGACACTTCCTCAAAATTTGCCTGGCCAATTTCCACTAAACGAGTTGGCGCCAAGGCGGCCAGCTTCTGCAAGGTGCCAACCAAAGCGTCCGGTTCATAAACCAATTCCGGCTGCCGGCACAGACGCTCCGCCACGACGCCCAGCTTGGGCGCCACCACCGCTTTGCGAAAACCCATTGCCACATTTAATGAGGCGGAGTTTTCAATCTCGGCAAAGGGCAAAACCACGGCATCGGCCGCATTGTAAAACACCTGCAATTCGTCTTCCGGAATAAAGCGAGTGTGGAGGTGGATGCGTCCGTCGGTCCGGGCCAGCTCAATGATGTCCTTGGCATACGACTTGATGTAAGGCTTGCCGGCAATTATCAAACGCCATTCCGGGCCGGCAATTTTCTTAAAAGCCTCAATCAACTCCTGCAAACCCTTGTAGGGCCGGATGCTGCCCAGCCAGAGCAGCACAAAATCGTCTGTGCCCAAATCCAGCCGAGCCCGTGCGGCCGACCCGGAAATTTTATTGGGATAATAATCAATGTAATTGCCTTCCGGGATCACACACAACTTATCGCGGTCCACGCCTAGGCGGGCAATCACTCGCTCAATGGAATCCCGCGCAAAGACCCGGATGCGGGTGGCGTGTCGCGCAAAATAGCGCTGCATAAAACGCTCCCAAGCATCCGGCAGGCGCTGTTCGTGGCTGCGCAGATTATGAATCGTCCATACAATTGGGCGACGGAAAATTTTTGTCACGATTTGGACATCGATTAAAAAAGACACCATCTTGGCGAGGGTGATCAGCCAAAAGCGGCCGCCATAATAACCCTCAATCCAGTCAAAATATAATATATTGGGGCGATATTTCAGGCAGGTGCGCACGCCGGGGAAAAAGCGCGCCTGCACCCCATGCCTTATCTCATAACGGCCATTTTGGGCCGCTCCCGCCATGGTCAGCCATTGATGGGGGCAATCCTTTCCCGCCACCGGCAAAAAACATACGTGTATTTTCTTTTTCATCTCCTGAGGACAAAACTTCAACTTACCGCCCGACCAACCATTCCAACCAAGTACTCATTGAAACCATGGTCGGTGATATTTGGTATATTTGAGGCCGCTGCGGCGCTGGCTAATTTCTTTCGCCGGCACACCGGCCACAATTGCCAGGGCCGGAACATCGCGAGTCACGACTGCTCCCGCGCCGACCACCGCACCCCGGCCAATGCGCACTCCCGGCATGATGATCGCGCGATGCCCAATCCACGCATAATCCTCAATGGTCACCGACGCCCCCAGGGATTTGTGGAAATCGTCATGCGCATCGTGCTCGAGCGTCCAAATCGCCACTTCCTGAGCGAGGTCCACATTGTCCCCGATGACAATCCGGCCCCCGCGTCCGTCAAGCAACACACCGCGATTGATCACGACATGGTCGCCCAATTCAATGTTGGCTGGCTCACGAACCTCCAAACCCATCAATACGCTCGGCGCCTTGCCCATTTTCCCAAACATCAAGCCCAGTAGCCACAAGCGTGGCGCGTGAAACGGCATAAAAGTCAGCCAGCGATTAAATAGGTACATCCACAAGATGATGAAACGAGCATGCATGGGAAATAAGGTTGTTAGGCTTGTTCGGGGTTGGGTGGAACCTGCCAAGCTTCTTCATTCGACAAAAAGTCCGTTTGCGTCTCCACACACCGGCATAAGTGAGTCAGCAAAGTATTCTGCGCCAATTGTTCGTCATGTTCGACATTGAGCGCCCAATAACGGCCATTCCCGGCTTCCAGCAAAAAATCCCAAGGCAAATGGTAGCGTTCGAACAACAGCCACGCGTAGCGCAGTGCCAAAGTCATCATCCGCTCGCGCGGAATCGGCGAGTCCCGCCAATTCTCGATCAGGCGGAAATATTCTTCCTTTGAACCGATATCAATCGTGAACCCCTTGCCGCGGTAATGCGTTTTTGAAACAACCAGGCTCGGTATCCCGGCCAGCGGCATTTCCAGGCCGGGCGTGCTCGTGTGCACTAATGCCGCCGTCGCCACATCGGCCATCGTCCAACTGTTGATTTTCTCCGCTGGCTCAATGACGCGGACGTTTTCCGGCAGTTGAAGAAAAACCCGGCGGATTTCCGCGGCAAATGGCTGGTTTGTGCCGATAACGACTTCGGCTGGGTGAATCTTCACGACTAGCTGGCGATCCGGTCGCCGGCTAAACCAGGCAATCGTTTCCATGACCCAGTCCACCGCATTCGGAAACGCGATTTCCTTTTGCGCGCTGGCGGCATCCCACAGCACATTCGTGAACAAAACGAAGGTTGGCTTTTGTGGATCAAGCCTAAATCGCGCAAAGAATTGTTCCCGCGTTTCCACGTCGCCAAAGTTATATTGTAAAGAATCGCTGGTGTGCCGCACGCGCGTGCCAAGATATTGCCGGATATTTCGATCCTGCTCAACAGTCAACGGCCGGTCTTTGACGCCCACCCAGGCTTGTTCCACGCTCCAATCCATGTTGCCGTTAACCCAGTTGAGGACGACGCTGTTGCGGCGTTTCCCACGGTTATAGACGGCGACCGGAATTTGCCGGCGGTTAAACACGGCCAGTGCTGGCGCCCAAGTGGAGTAAAAACCGTGGCTCATCACAACGCGATCTGGCTTTTCGCGCACGATCGCCAGTGCCGTACGCGCAGAAATCTCACACGCGGCCCGGATCCGCGTGGTCGCCTCCTGCTCGATGGCCGTATTCTGCAACCGACCCACGCGCAAATATTTATACAGCGAGCTTTCGACATCGTGAGAAAAATCCAGACTCTGCATGAATTTTTCCTCCTCGGCATCAAAGGCCACCCCCGCCAGCATCGAAACCCGGGTGTATTCCAGCCCCGCCGCCTTGAAAAGTGCTTCACCTCGATAAAAACATTTTTCGCACAACTCTGGCCAGTGTTCCTGGGCGGAAAACGGCTTATTCTCGCAGGCCGGCAGGGCTTTGTCGCAAAGGACAAGCGATACTTTGTGTCCGCGCAATCGCAATGCCCGTGCCCAGGCGATATCCGTTGCCGTCATGAAGGAATGGCTGCCCATCATCGTGAAAAACACCACCCGCAAAGGTTTCGCCGGGGTCGCCGACACCGGCGCCAACGGCAGCGTGCGCAATTGCCCAATCAGGCAGTCCTCCGCATAGCGGAAACGTCCCGGTACGCGCTGGCGCTTGCCGCCCAACGCATACCAGCCATGCACCAAGGCCGACACCAACTTTTGCCGCAAGCGTATTTTAAAAATATTCCAGTTCACAATTTGACAAGATCCACTTTGCGCAATTCCTCCAGGCACCGCAGCCGGATCAGACCGGGATGCGAACGTTCGAGCTTTTTCATGACCACCAGGTCATCCAGGGTGTCCAGTGTCAATGAATGCTGGTGATCCACCCCGCCAAAATTGTTGGGCAACGTGACCTGGCGATAGGTCTTTGACTGACGAATATCGTAGGTAACGTGCTCGCGGCCCATCGCCGTATATTTTCCACTCTGGTACTCCTGCAGCAACACTTCGCGCCGGATCACTTCCCCCGCGTAATGGGATAATGGTTCAATAAATCCGTAATCAGCCTTTTTCTCTTTTACCGCTGCTGCCAGCGCCTCCACCAACTCCGGCTGAATAAGATAATTGTCGCACGTCAACCGAACGACATATTCCGCAGAAGAATCCTTCACCACATCGCAATACCGCTGCAAAACATTGTCCTCGCTGCCCATGAAAAATCGCACACCCTTCGATTCAATCAGTGGCTGCACCAGGCGATTTTCCGCATGATCACCGGTGGCAAACACCACTTCTCTCGCCCCGCGTACTTCGAGGGCTATATCGCAAAGGCGCTCCCACAACGTTTGCCCGAAAAATGTGAAAAAGCCCTTCCCGGGCAAACGGGAGGAACGCACGCGACCCTGCATCACAATAATCATGATGGTAATTGATCTTTGTATTGTCTCAAAAAATTCACCACACGCTCAGTTCCGCCGCCATCCACCAGAGCCTGCCCGCATCGGGCCATGGCGGCAAGGCGCGCGGAGTCTTTCACCAAGCCCGCGGTCATCTGTGCAGCTTTGGTGGCATCCAATTGATGATGCCAGCCCAAATTGACCCCGCAGCCGAGCCGCTCCACCGCCGCGGCGAGCGGCTCCTGATTCTGCGCCAGGATGACCGCCAGCATCGGAACACCCATAAAGGCCAGCTCCCAGCACGTCGCTCCCGCCGCACATACCGCCAAGTCGCACTCACTCAGCAGTGCCGGCATATCTTCCACGCGCTCCAGATATTGAAAATTCAAACCAGCTTCGTGGGCAGCCCTTTTGACCTTTGCGCCGTGGACATTTTGCGCCCCGACGACAATCGTGACTTGTATATTTGCCGGCAGCACCCCTTTCAAAGCACTCACCACACGCTCTGTCACATTATCAGGGTCGGCCCCGCCCATCGTGACCAAGAGCCGTGAAACCCGGCCACTACGGAGAGGGCGACGCTGGCTCCATGCCCTGAACTCCCGGCGAAGCAAAACATATTGCAACCCCAGCAACAAACTCGTCCCGGGCGCCCGGGCGGCATATTCATCCGTGCGCACAGGTGGATTTTGATTTAACAACGCCGCCACTGGAAATTTTTCTGCATGGGGATAGTCCGTCATAACGAGCACCGGCACCTTCGATTCCGTCAGCGTCATCAAGTAAGCTTGGTCAAAGTTATAACCATCCACTGCCACCCACGCCGCTGGATGGGTTCGAAGAAAACGGGTCGTCGCCTCGGCATCGCCTTTGCTGCCGGGAATTTCATGCAATACCGTCACCGCGCATAATTCCTTCTCCAAGCGCTGGCTCATGGCTTCGTTGGCTTGTGCAAACAAGAACACCGCCCTGCCCCCGACATCCTGCCAGCCCTGCGCCAAAGCGAGCATGCGCATAACATGGCCCGTCCCAAGATCTTTTCCAGATTCTGCGCGCACAACGAGGAGTGGCGGGTCTGACTTACCGTTCATAATAATTTTCAGTGCGGCTCTGCCATCGGCCAAGGAAAAGGCAGGTAACCAACGAATCCCCGTAATTTCCAGCTGCCTGCCACCCGGCTCGCAAAAAACAAACTCTGCCAGTGCAATGGCAAAACCTTGCCGGACTTGGTCTTTAGCTCACCGGCAAATTTCTTATGCACCAAGGCATGTTCCCCCTTTATTTCGATGGGATCCAGGCGCATGGCGGAGTAAAGGGCCGCCCGCGGATCTTCGGCGTATTG
>Ga0206941_10249_pt2 | contig 14006 bp, 13 predicted proteins | sample Alteio_BWOrgHeat_9_FD_153251 | JGI IMG/M metagenome (GOLD analysis project Ga0206941, IMG submission 153251) | Enriched cells from forest soil in Barre Woods Harvard Forest LTER site, Petersham, Massachusetts, United States -... | ecosystem: Environmental > Terrestrial > Soil > Temperate forest >...
CCACCATGATGAAGCGCAGGTCCTTCGGCGTCGAGCCGCACAATTTTCACGCCGCAATTATTCGCGATGCCGCCGTGGGTGATGGATTCGTAAACGCTTTTGTAGGCGTCCTGTAGCTCGATGTATTTGCCCACGACGCCGATGGTCACGTGCTTGGCGGGATTTTTGAGCCGGCGCACGATCTTGCGCCACGCCCCATTGGGCCGCTTCGGCGCGCGCAGCGACAACAGTTTTAGCACGATGTCGTCCAGCTTCTCCTTCGCCAGCATTTGCGGCAATTCGTAGATGGACGAGCAGACGTCGCGCTCCTCGATGACGGCAGGAACCGGTACGTTGCAAAACAGGGAAAGTTTCTAGCGATTCTCCATGCCGAGCGGCCGTTCCGTGCGGCAGATTAAAATATCCGGCTGGATGCCGATTTCGCGCAGCTTGGCCACCGATTGTTGCGAGGGCTTGGTCTTGAGTTCGCCCGCCGCATGCAAAAACGGCACCAGCGTGACATGGATGAACACCACGTTGCGCTTGCCCACTTCGAGGGCAAACTGGCGCATGGCCTCGATAAACGGCAGGCCCTCGATGTCGCCGACCGTGCCGCCGATTTCCGTCACCAGCACGTCCACGCCCTTGGCGGCCGAGTACAGCCGCGCCTTGATTTCATTGGTGACGTGCGGGATGACCTGCACCGTCTTGCCGAGGTAGTCGCCGCGCCGCTCCTTTTGAATGACGGACTCGTAAACCTGCCCGGAGGTCAAATTGTTCTGCTTGGTCAGCGTGCCCGAGGTGAAGCGCTCGTAGTGGCCGAGGTCGAGGTCCGTCTCCGCGCCGTCGTCGAGCACATACACTTCGCCGTGCTGGTAGGGATTCATCGTCCCCGGGTCGACATTCAGGTAGGGGTCAAATTTCTGGAGGCGCACCGTCAAACCCCGCTCTTCGAGCAGGGCGCCGAGGGCGGCGGCGGTCAGTCCCTTGCCCAGGGAGGATACGACGCCGCCAGTGATAAATATATAACGCACTCTGGGCGCGTATATTCGCAACCCCCGCCCAAGGCGCAACACATTTTGCACTCTTCATCGTGCAATTCATCTTCTACATTCCATGTTCTCTCCTAATGGACTACGCCGCCGCCAAGGATTACCTCTTCAGCCTGAAGCATCAGGGCCCCAAATACGGCATCGACCGCATGCGGCTGCTGGCGGAGCGCCTGGGCCACCCGGAGCGCGCCGTGCCGGTCATCCACGTCGCCGGCACCAACGGCAAGGGTTCCGTCTGCGCGATGCTCGAAGCCATCCACCGGCGCGCGGGCCGCACCGTGGGCCTGTACACCTCGCCGCACCTGGTTTTCCTCGGCGAACGCGTCCAGCTCAACCGCACGCCTCTCTCGCCCGGGGAAATCTGCCGCTACGCCGAGGAACTGCGCCCCCACGCCGACGCCCTGCGCGCGCACAACCCTGACGACCACCCGTCGTTCTTCGAATTTATGACGGCGATGGCGTTTTTGCACTTCGCGCGCAAGAAGGCCGACCTCGCCCTCATCGAAGTCGGCCTCGGCGGGCGGCTCGACGCCACCAGCGTCGTCCAGCCGCACCTGTGCATCATCACCTCCATCGGCTTCGACCACATGGAATATCTCGGCGACACCCTGCCGCTCATCGCGCGGGAGAAGGCGGGCATCATCAAGCCCGGCGTGCCGGTGGTCCTAGGCTGGCTGCCACCGGAGGCCGAAGCCGCCATTCGCGAAGTCGCCGCTGCTCAGCGCGCGCCAGCGCATTCCGTCCGCGAAGTTTTTGGCAACGACATCGATAAGTACCCACACACCCGCCTCGAAGGCTCGCACCAGCGCATCAACGCCGCCACCGCCCTGCTCGCCACGCGCCTGCTCAACCAACATCTGCCGGTTACCGAAGCCGTGGCGGACGCCGCGCTCAAGGAAGTGGACTGGCCCGCGCGCTGGCAGCGTTTGCCATTATCAAATGGCCGGCAACTGATTCTCGACGCCTCGCACAATCCCGAAGGCGCGCAAACCCTCGACGAAAACCTCACGCGCCTGCGCGCGGAGACGGGCCGCGCGCCTATTGTGCTCACCGGCGCGCTTGGCGAATACCGCGCCCGCGCCCTGCTCGACGTCATCGCGCGCCACGCCCGCGAAATCATTCTCTTAAAACCCGCGCAGGAACGCGCCCTCTCTCCTGATGAACTGCGCAAATGCGTGCCCGCCAGTTTTAGCGGTCCGGTGCGCGCCGGTTCGGTCGCGGAAATTTTTCCCAAACCTGGCGAATGCACGCTTGGCGCGCCCGGCGACCCCATCGTCGCCACCGGCTCCATTTATCTCATTGGCGAAATTTTGGAGCACTTCGCCCACACCGCAGGCGCTGGCGAAGGTAGACTGCAAGATCGCGTGTGAAGCCTCGGCAATCCGGCGATGATGGCGATATCAAGGTTGCTCATGGACGCGTTCTTACTGAACCTCAGGGCGCGCGGCAATGGCGATCCCCTCAAGGCGAGGTCTTAGCTTCCGCTTCCTTTTTGCGCTGATCTTTATCCGGCCACTTTAAAGATAAATGCATAATGCAAACAATGATCAAAACGAATGCACAAAAAGTCTGAAACTTTAAATGATAACCATGCGCAAAAAAAAGCGCAGTATACAGTTCAGTGACCGTCATGCCAGAAGCCAAGATGACGAGGGGTTTTAAATCGTGTTTCAAATCGTCAGGGAACGGATCGATTTTTTTATAATCGATCATATTGGCCAAATTTACAACGAATACCGGCAAAGTTAAAGAGATGGCAAAAATGATGAGTTTAATAATATCAAGTTTCTCAATCAGCTCCGGCCTATACTGGTAGAGGATCAGGAATCCCGGCGAAACCGTTCCCATAAATATACCAATCCAAGTAGCCGTTGTCTTGGGCTTAAACTCCTTGATTTCCGAAATCCAGCTCATGATTGAATCCATCCATCCTTAACCGCCCGACAAAACGTATCAACCCATTATATTTGGATTAAAGCGAATCCAAATCCTTCAATATCTCTCTTGGGCTGGAGCCATTTTCGGGGCCGACGATGCCTTCGCCTTCCAAAATTTCCATGATGCGCGCGGCGCGGTTATAACCAATTTTCAGGCGGCGTTGGAGCATGGAGGTTGAAGCTCGCTTCGTCGCGCGCAGCACATCAATCGCCTGCGGCACCAAATTATCGTCCCACTCGCCTTCGTCCTCCGCCTCGCCCTCGGCATCTTCCTTCGCGCCGGCTTCGATCTGCGCCTGCACGTCGTCGTCGTACTCGGGGTCGCCGTTCTTTTTCAGATGCTCGACGATTTTATTGATTTCGTCGTCGGAAACAAACGCGCCCTGCGCGCGCACGAGGTTGGCCGCGCCGGGTGGCACAAAGAGCATGTCGCCGCGGCCGATGAGCGCGTCGGCGCCGCCGGTGTCGAGAATCGTGCGCGAGTCCACCTTCGATGCCACCTTGAAGGCGATGCGGCACGGCAGGTTCGCCTTGATGATGCCGGTGATGACGTTGACGCTCGGGCGCTGCGTGGCCAGTAAAAGGTGGATGCCCGCCGCGCGCGCGAGCTGGGCGAGGCGCGCGACGGAAGTTTCGATTTCCGCCGGCGCGACCATCATGAGGTCCGCCAGCTCGTCGATGATGCAAATGATGTAGGGCAGTTTTTCGTTTTTGATTTCGATGACGTCGGAATCGCGCGGCACGGCGATTTCGCGCGCGGCGGCGCGCTCCTCGGGCGTCATCTCGGAATCCAGTTCCTCCGCCTTTTTCTCCTGCTCGACATCCTGCAGGATCTTGGCGTTGAAGCTGGCAATATTGCGCGCGCCGACTTGCGCGAACATTTTATACCGCTTCTCCATTTCGCGAATCAGGTATTTCAACGCCGACGGAACTTTTTTCGGATCGGTGACGACCGGCACGAGCATGTGCGGCAGGCTGTCGTAGCCCTGCATTTCGACGATTTTCGGATCCACCATGATGAAGCGCAGGTCCTTCGGCGTCATCTTGAACAAAAGGGAGGCGATGATGGCGTTGATGCAGACGGTCTTGCCCGCGCCGGTCGAACCCGCGATGAGCGCGTGCGGCATCTTCGTCAAATCCACCACCATCGGTTTGCCGGTGACGTCCTTGCCGAGCACGATGGGAATTTCCGCAGTGGATTCGCTCCACGCGCGCGACTCGATGATTTCGCGCAGGCACACGCCCGCCGGCTGGCGATTCGGCACCTCAATGCCCACGGTGCCCTTGCCCGGCACCGGCGCGATGATGCGCACGCCCTCCGCCTTCAGCGCCAACGCGAGATTTTTGTCGAGGTTGACGATTTTCTCCACGCGCACGCCCGGCGCGGGCGTCACTTCGTAGCGCGTAATGACCGGCCCGGCATGGATTTCCGTCGGCTGCACCTTGACGCCGAATTCCGCCAGCGTCTGCACCAGTTGCGCGGCGCGCTCCTCATGGAACTCCGCGGTGTCGGTCAGCCGTTCCTGTGGCGGCGCGAGCAAATTGAGCGTGGGGAAAATATAATCGCCTTTTTTCTGCGGCAGGCGTGGCGAGGCCTTTTCCACTTTTTCCTCGGCGATAATTTTTTACGCCCTCGCTCTTGGCGCGCGCGCCCTTCGTCTTCGCCGCACCCGCGCCCCACTTGGTGACCTGGTCCGAGGTCAGCGTGTGTTCGCCCTCCTGAATGCCGTCGCTGAAAAGCGTCAAATTCTCGCCGACCTTGAAAGTGCCGTGGGCTTTGGGCGCGGCTTCTTCGGCGGGTTTTGCCGCCACCGGAGTTTTGGCCGCCGTTCCCGGAGGAGTCTTGGCGGCGTCAGCCTGAGCGGCTTTTGCGGCGGCCAGCGCCGCGATGCGAGCGGCCTTTTGCTTTTCAGCCTCAATCGCCTGCAGGCGCTTCGCCTCGGCGCGATCCTTGCGCCACGTCGCCCATGCCTGCAGCCACCACTCAAACGACTGCGCCGGCTCGTCCGTGAAAATAAACATGATGCAGGTCACATAAACCAGCCCCAGCACGATGCCGCTGCCCATGTGGCCCAGCGGTTGCGACAACATGCGTGCATACAGCAAGTCGCCAATGACTCCGCCAAAGCCCTTCGGGAAATAATCGCTCGGCCCCTGGCCCGACCACTCAAACAGCATGTCCGCCAGCCCGCTGGCCACGAGCAGCGCCAGCGCCATCAACAGAAACTTCATCACGCGCACCGCATGCCCGCGCCGCGAAATAAAGAGAAACGACAGCCACAGCGCGAACGCCGGCACGCCAATCAGGCTTGCCGCCCCCATCAGCCAGTTCGACAACGCCGCATACGTCGCGCCCATCGTGCCAACCGGGTTGCCCGGCGGCGGTGTGCCGCCCGCGCTCACCGCCAACCATTGAAAATAGACGTGTTGCCCCGGCGTGTAGCCTGCGCAGGCCAGAATCGCCAGCACCGCCAGCGCCACGCACACCAGCGCCCAGAAGGGCCGTATCGGCGTGCGGCGCGGGGCGAACGCCGTCGTTTCCTTCGGCTTGGAGCTGTCGCGCGATTTATCCGGTTTTTTGCGTCCAAACATGAGAAGACAGAATGAGGGCGGCGCCCCCGGCTGATTTTGAAAAATACCCGCCTGCCCGCTCCGAAACAAGATTCAATTGTTCGAGCCGCTCCCGGAGCAGGCTCGAAACTCGAAACCCGAAACTCGAAACTAGCTTATCCGAATCTGGCCAGCTTGCCGCCGTAAATGGCTTCGCGGCCGAGTTCTTCCTCGATGCGCAACAGCTGGTTGTACTTGCACACGCGGTCCGTGCGGCACAGCGAACCGGTCTTGATCTGCCCGGCATTCGTGGCCACCGCGAGATCCGCGATGGTCGCGTCCTCCGTCTCGCCCGAACGGTGCGAAATGACCGCCGTGTAGCGCGCTTCCTTCGCCATCTCGATGGCGTCCAGCGTCTCCGTCAGCGTGCCGATCTGGTTTACCTTCACCAAAATCGAGTTCGCCACCCCTTCGCGGATACCGCGTTTGAGGAAGCTCGTATTCGTGACGAACAAGTCGTCGCCGACGAGCTGCGTGTGCTGGCCGAGCGCGATGGTGAGTTTTTTCCAGCCCGCCCAGTCGCCTTCCGCGCAGCCGTCCTCGATGGAAATGATGGGGAATTTCTTTTGCAGCTTCGCGTAGAACGCCACCAATTCCTCGGCGGTGCGCGCCGAGCCATCCGACTTCTTGAAAATATATTTCTCCTTCTTGCGGTCGTAGAATTCCGACGACGCCACGTCGAGCGCGAGGAACACTTCCTTGCCGAGCTTGTAACCGGCTTCCTTCACGGCCTTGGCGATGACTTCCAGTGCGTCTTCGTTGCTCGCGAGTTTCGGCGCAAAGCCGCCTTCGTCACCCACGGCGGTCGAAAGCCCGCGGCCTTTGAGCACCTTCTTAAGTGCGTGGAAAATTTCCGCGCCCATGCGGAGCGCCTCGCGGAACGAATCCGCGCCCACCGGCATGATCATGAACTCCTGGATGTCGATCGGCGCGTCCGAGTGCGCCCCGCCGTTCATGATATTCATCATCGGCACCGGCAGCACCTTCGCGTTCGGCCCGCCGATGTATTTATAGAGAGGCTGGCCCAGGGCCTTCGCCGCCGCGTGCGCCGCAGCCAGTGACACGCCCAAAATCGCATTCGCGCCGAACTTCGCCTTGTTCTCGGTGCCGTCGGCTTTGATCATCGCCGCATCCACACCCAATTGGTCGCACGCATCGTAACCCTCCAGCAGCGGAGCGATGACGCGGTTGACGTTATCCACCGCCTTGAGCACGCCCTTGCCGCCGTAGCGCTTGTTGTCCGCGCCCTTGGGCAGTTTTTTCGACGGCACCGCGCCGTCGCGGAGCTCCAGCGCTTCGTGCTCGCCAGTGCTCGCCCCGGAGGGCACGGCCGCGCGGCCCAGCACGCCACATTCGAGTTTAACGTCCACCTCGAGGGTGGGATTGCCGCGGGAATCAATGATTTCCCGCGCGTGGATGTCGGTGATCTTGGTCATGGAGAAAAGGCGATGAGGGAATAAAAGGGAAGGAAGGCGGAGGCGGTGAAGCACCCGCCGCGCCAGCTTGTCCCGGGCGCGGAAGTTCACCATTGCCACGCCCCGCCCCGCGAGTCAACTCAGGGAATTACATTCTTGTAAAATGACACGGTTAACGCCTATTATTTAGCCATGTCCATCGCCGAGATAAAGCGTGAAGCCTCGGGTTTGCCGGAAACGGAACGCCGGGAGCTGGCTGCGTTCCTTTTACAGTTGGGCCGCGAACGCAACGAAGCCTGGCGGCAGGAACTCACCCGCCGGATGCATGACATGGATGCCGGGAAAAAAGTCGGCCAATCGGATTTTGAACGACGCGCCGGTGTAACCACAAAATAGCCGCGTCATGCCCGGCGGTTATCGTTACGCATTGTCGGAGGCGGCCAGCGAATATCGGCTGCCCGCGCCGGAACAAATGCGGCTGGTTTTCGCCTGCCGCTTGCTGACCAACACTCCGCATCGCCAGGGCGATTACGCGACCACCGACGAAACCGGCCGCGTATTGCAAAATTTGCTGACGGAGGACTGGGTGCTCACCTACTGGGTGGACCACGCTGCCAGCGAGGTGCGCATCGTCGAAGTCGCGCAAGTTTAATACCACCCCATAAAACACTCCCTCATTATCGGCGGCGGATGAGAAGGCCCCCGGCCGCTGGTCTTCGCATAGCTTTTCGCGGGCTGCTGCAGGCGGCGCGCTAAGCAGCCCCGCGCGGTTTCTTCAAGCGCAAGGCCGGCGACTCAATCAAGCGCCAGCTCAGGAACGCCGCGCCGACCGTGACGGGCACCGCCAGCAAAAATAATCCATACACGTTGCGCACGCCCGTGCTCACAATCAGTTGCTGGATCGGGTACGCGTACAAATAAATCCCGTACGAAAAATCGCCGTGTTTCGCGGCGCGGCGCAGATTCAGCCAGGGCGCGAACGCCAGCCACACCATGATCGGCGCCACCACCCATGGCGTCACGATTTCCGGATTCCCCAGCCGGATGGACAACACCAGCACCGCCACCAGCGCCGCGCCGACGTAATTCTTGATGACAATTTTGTCGCGCCACAGATACATCAGCATGCCCGAGAGGAAAAACGCCGCCTGCTGCACCGCGATGACCGGCGACATCGTCTCGAAGGTCGCCTTGGTTTGGTACGTGTAGGTGTACAGCGCCGGAATGTAGCAGGCGACAAACAGCGCCAGCATCCACCGCCGCCGTCCGAGCAGACCCAGCCCCGCCAGCGCGGGCACCATCAAGTAGCAGAGAAATTCGTACGGGATGGACCACAGCGAGCCGTTTAGGTGATCGGGATGCGGCACGTGCAGAAAAATCGGCGGCGTGGGCGGCCCCTGCAAAAACACCGCGCGCAGCAGCATGCGCTTCACCTGCACCGCTCCAAAATAATCTCCGAGCGAGTCAGCCCCCAGCGGCGCGATGACGAATATGCACACGAAGAACGCCACCCAGTAACCCGGGCAGATGCGCAGGACGCGCTTGCGCAGATACAGCCAGAATTCCGGCTTCGTCAGCCACGATTGCGTGATGAGGTAACCGCTGATGGCAAAAAAGCCATCCACCGCCAGATGCCCCAGACTATACAGGCCGTTGGTAAACATGCCCACCGGCTCGCCCTCCGAGTGCCCGGTCAACTGGTAGCTGTGGGAAAAAATAACGAGCGTGGCCAGAAACAGCCGCAGAAAATCGAAGTTGTTTTGCGGATGCGAAAGCCCGCCGCCGGGCTCGCCCACTGGGGAAATTTTGGACGGATGGGTGATGACCAAACGATAATTGCCTGCCTCGCTAAATCAAGTCCCCGTTCCCCCGCCCCGCGCGGCCCGCTGCGCAAAGGAGCTTGCGCCACCCGCCCGCGCCCGCTATGCCTCGAAGTTCCCTTTCCGTGCGTCCCGCGCTCCGCATTCATGAGCGCCCCACCCCCACTAGAATTCAATTACTAGGAACTAAACCACTTCCATGGACATCGCTTTAGTCACCGGCGCCGACGCCGGGCCGGGCCTCGCTATCGCCCGGCGCCTGATCGGCATGGGCTGCCGGGTGTATGCACTCGCCACCCAGTTCGCCCGCAACCCTTTCCCTCACGACGATTTCATCCCCCTCACTTGCGACCTGGCTAATCCGGAGGCTGTCACCAAAGCCGCGGAAGACGTGCTGGCACGCGAGGGACAGGTAAATTTTGTCGTCCACGCCGCACGGCGCGTCGCCACGCCGCTGTTTGATTCGCCCGTCTCCGCGCTCGCCGAACGCGTCAACGTCGGCCTGCTCGCGCCGCTGGCGCTTGTGCGCGCCACGCTGCCCTTGCTGCGCAAAACCCAGGGGCACTTTCTCGTGCTCTGCTGGAATGGCGAAGGCGCCGCGCCCGGCGGCCCCGTGACCGCCGCCATCGAAGGCGGCCTGCACCATTTTGCCGACGAGCTTTTTGAGGAAATGCGCAGCGACGGCGTGCGCGTCACCACCCTCTACGCGCGCCCCAACGCCGAAACTTCGCCCGAGGCCGCCATGGCGCTCGACCCGCAAAGCGCCGTGAACCCGGAGCTGGTGGCCGACGCCGTCGAACAATTGCTGCGTCAACGCCCGAGCAACGTCATCTCCACGCTCATCATCCGGCCCGCCGCCGCCACGGAAAGCCCGCGCATCGCCCGCTCTTCCGAATTGGCCGGCATGGTCGTGCGCGACGTGCAGTTGCCCCCGCGCCAGAATTTCCCTGAAGAACCCGAGCCCATTCCCACGCCGAAGCGCGAGCGTCCGGCCGATGCGCCGCCGCCTTCCGCCGAAGATTTCGAAGAAGAGGACGAGGAAGACGATTGGGATCCGGAAGCCGAACCTTTGCCGTGGGCTCCCGATCGCGAAGGCCCTCCGGGCGAAGCTCCCCGCAGCGAAAATCGCGGGCCGTCAGGTCAGCCCGGCGCGCCCCGCCCCCAACAAGGTCAAGGTCGTGGTTACGATAATCGCGGACCCGCCCAAGGCCAGGGCCGCGGACAAGGCCGAGGCCGCCGCCGTGGCGGTCGTGGTCGCGGTCGTGGACGCGAACAATTTGGCGACCGCCCGCAGGGTGGCCCGCCGCGCCAGGGCGATGCCCCGCACAGCCCGCCGCCACCGGCTGCTGATTATCCCGACGCCGAGCAAGAAACGCAGGACCGCGCTTTTGCCCGCGACGACAGTTTCCGCACGCCGCACGACGACTCCGAGGAAGATCACGCTCCCGGCACCGGCGAAGTCTCGCGCGAAGGCGATTTTGAGCGCAGCGATGACACAGGGTCAAATCCGCCGGACCATCGCGACGCTCCGCATTCCGGAGCCTCCGAGCCCCGGTCGCCGCAAGGTGGCGCGCCCTCCCGTTCTCCACAGCAACATGGCCACGGCCCGCGCCGCCATCGTCTGCCGAGCCGCCGGCCGCCGCCCGGCGGCGGAGTGGGTCCCGGTCGCGATTAAAGCCGCCGACTAATCCATTCCGAGGAATCGTCCCAGCGGGCCCACGCTGAAGTTATATTCTTTGCCGTCTTTCTCGGCATAGATGTCGTACGGCAGCACGCCGTCCTTCTCCACGTAGGACTTCTCAATGTCGCGCACCTTGCCCCCGCCGAGGCGCTCATGAATGGTTTTTTGCACGGCCTCGGGGATTTGATCGAGAGTCACTTCCGTGCTTAAGAGCGTACCCTTCGGGTTCACGGTGAACGTCCATTCGCGGCCCATTTTCGAGACCGCATACACGTCGTAGGTGATGCCATCCTCATCGTCGAAACTCTTCTCGATGCTCTCAAGCCGGGCGGCGCTGAGATGCTTGTTAATGGCAGCCTGCACAACCACGGGCGCTTCGGACAGATCCAATTCCGCTTCCTGCAACTTGCCGTCAAGGCCCACGGAAAAATCACGCTGCTGGCCGTCCTTGCGCAAAACCTCGCCGTAAAAATAAGTCCCGTCGTAATCGAACTCTTTTTCCAGACTCAGCAATTGCCCGTCGGCCACTTGCTGCTTGATGGTTTTTTGCGCGTCCGGCGGCGCTTCGCCAAGCGCGATTTCGATGCTCGCCAACCGGCCGCTGTCCTCGACCGTAAATTGCCGCGCCGGGCCGCCCGCCGCCACCGTTTTTACATCGTAATTGATGTCATCGTCATCGAAGGATTTCAGGATGCTCTCCACCCGACCGCCGTTCAGGCGCTGATTAATGGTCTGCTGCACTGCGGCGGGCGTTTCCGCCAGGGAAACTTTGATGTCTTGCAGTGTCCCGTTCGCGGAAAGGGTGAACGAACGGGACTGGCCTTCCTTGGTGGTCACGTCGACTTCATAAAGAACTTTGCGCATTTGCTCCGTCTGCTGAATGCGGTTGAGCGTGCCACCCGCCAGTTGCGTTTGAATGGCGGATTGCACCACAGGGGACGCGTCAGATAACTGGAGCGTCCGGGCGCCAGGCAAACTGTCCGCAGCAGCGGCTTGCGCCAGCAGACCAGTCGTGCACAGGGCCCATAACGCCATCAGCGCATGGGGGAATTTCGCCATCGGGGTAGCCCCTTCCTTACCGCCGGAGAATAAGGCTGTCAAGCGCCCGGGGTTCGCCGCGGCTAGTCATCCCGGCCCAGGAATTTTCCTTTTTGCCCAACGCTGAAATTAAAGGGCGCGCCGTTTTTGACGGCCATCACCTGAAAATCCGGCGCGCCGTTATTCGCCCCGAACACCTTGTCGATTTGCAAAATCTTGCCGTTCCCCAACTGCTGTTTGATGGTGTCCTGCGCCACCGGCGGCACCTCGGCCAGCGCCAATTCGACGCTGACCATCGCGCCGTCGGCCCCCACCACAAAATTTCGGCCCTTGCCCTGTCGGTTGAACGTCTGCACGTCGTAGGTGATGCCGTCTTCGTCGAAATTTTTCTCGATGTTCTCGACCGTGCCGTTGCTGGCCTGGGCGGTGATGGTTTTTTGCACGGGGGCGGGCATTTCCGGAAGAAAGACTTCCATGCTCTCCAATTTGCCACCATCGCTTACGGTGAAGTCCCGCGTCTGGCCATCGCTGTACGTCAGCTCCGCTTCGTAAGAAACGCCGTCCGCCATCATTTTGTCGATGTTCGTTAACTTACCCTGCCCGATTTGGGAGGTGATGGTTTTTTGCACCACGCTGGGCGTTTCCGTCAACGCCACTTCGAGGCTCACGAGCTTGCCATTGGCATCGACCGAAAAGTCACGCGAATCGCCAGCCTTGGTCGTCATTTCCACTTCATAGGAGATGTCATCTTCCGCAAAAGCCTTTTCGATGCTTTCAATTTTCCCGCCGCCTACTTGTGCCTTGATGGCCTGCTGAATCGGTGCGGGCGCATCGGCCAGGCCAATCTCCAGGTTTTCCAGCTTCCCGTCGGCCCCCAGCGTGAAATCCCGCTCCTGGCCGTCTTTCGTGGTCATCTCCACTTCGTAGGAAACCACGCCTTTTTCATCCACGCGCTCAATCGTGCCGAGCGTGCCCGTATCCACCTGATCCTGAATAGCCTTTTGAATGGCCGGTGGTGTTTTGGCCAAGGGCACCAGCGCGGGATCGTCCGTCGCCGTGGCGGCAACCGCCACTGAAGCAAAAGCACAACCCAAAGCGAAAAAGACAGCTTTCATCGGGAAATGAGGCAAAAATCCGCCGCTTACTTTTTACGCGGCCCAAGGCGGTGCCGAACTCTCGCCACGCGCCGTTGCAGTACGCGCACGCGACGGCGCAATCGGCGCAGACGACGGCGTAAACGGCGGCGGCGCAGCCGGCGCTGCTGGACCCGGCGCACAGCTGCCTCAGCAGTGGAAAGAGACGGCTTGGGCGCATCGGCCGCCACCGCGGCAACCGGCATCGCGAAACTCAATGTGCACGCGCACAATAATACTTGGAATATCTTTTTCATGGGGTAATCGGGGTGCTCAATTCCTTACCGGGCTATGCTTAGAGAGTCAAGTTGACGGAAATGAAAGCGACATTAAGAAAACATTACTATTTTAAGAAAAGAGGCCCGGACTAAATGGTCCGGGCCTCTTGATTTTACCTATCAATGAGATGCCTAAGTTTTGGGAACGGTCGACGGCACCGTTGACGGCGCAGTGGATGTCCCGGTGGTGGTGCCGCCACGTGCACCACGTTCACCGCGGCCATACTCTTCGGGATGGTCAATGGCGTATTTCATCCCATCCTTCACATCGACGATGGCTCCGTCCACGTCCTTGAGGGCGGCTTCGCGAAAGCCACCCTTGTCGTGAACCGCCAGGTCGAGTTGCTCGCGCGCCCGTTGCAAGGCCATCAAGGCCGCGGCCATGTGCGGCTGGCGCTCGCCACTGCGGCCTTCGCCACGGGTGGTGCTGCCACCACGTTCGCCACGCGTCGTGCCCGCTGTGCTGCCCGCGCCGGTCGCCGGCGGTGTCGCCGGCGGAGTCAACTGGGCGGATAGTAAACTACTGCCTGCATTTACGGCCAGCAAGGCCGCCACGGCCAGGGCCGCGGATTTCCAATAATTTTTCATGATAGACTCCTTGAGGTTGGATTGGGTTAAATCTACGGAACGATTTTCAAAACAGGCGCCCGCTAATTGTACAAGGTCCGCCGGGGCCAAATTAAATCGTCCGAGATGTTAACCTGTTAAACCCCCGCACAGCCATCCTGGATGCGTAAAAATAGAGTTAATATATTCAGGCCATCTCAGGCCGGCTCCGCCCACGCTCCTGCAGGCAACAGCACCCCGTCTTGCGCCGCCACTTGCGCCGGATCCATGACGTAAACCCACGCCCGCCCGAGAGGCCGCGGTCGGCGATTATGATCTACATCGGAAAAACAGCCCAAGCGCACGCGCTGGTATTCATTTTTTTCCGGCGCGCGCGCGGCATCGAAACCCTCCAATTCGTCAAACCCGCGCAACGCCTCTTCGTCGCGCAAAATCAGCCACCAACCCTTCACCCAACTCGCCTTTTCCCGTCCGGTTCGCGCCGGATACGGCGAAG
>Ga0206941_10169_pt1 | contig 13887 bp, 15 predicted proteins | sample Alteio_BWOrgHeat_9_FD_153251 | JGI IMG/M metagenome (GOLD analysis project Ga0206941, IMG submission 153251) | Enriched cells from forest soil in Barre Woods Harvard Forest LTER site, Petersham, Massachusetts, United States -... | ecosystem: Environmental > Terrestrial > Soil > Temperate forest >...
GCCGGATCAGGCCATCTGCATCCAGGGGGAATGGTTTTTCTGCATAAAGATACTGCGTGAAAAGACGGATCATCTGCTCAATGCAGCCCTCATGCGTGCCTTTTTCCTTCATATAACGAAACAACAGCGACATATAAAGCGGCACCACAGGGATGGCAGCACTTGCCTGCGTCACCACCCCTTTGTTCACGGCAATCAGGGCTCTTCCAGACAGTGGCTGCAGTTTTTTTGTGAGCTCCTGTGCCGTCTGATGCAGATGTTTTTTGGCAAATCCAATCGTGCCATCACGATAAATCGCATGTGTGAGTGCCGGACCAATATAGGAATACGCCACAGTCTGAACGCCGGGCGCCAGTAATTTTTCAGCGGCCAGATAATCCAGCCACAGCGCCCAGTCTTCACCGCCCATCACCTTAACGGTGTCAGAAACTTCATTTGCAGCGGCAGGTTCCAGCGTGACGGTTTTGACTTCGCCACGGAAAGCATCCACCGTCGTGCCCGTAAAAGACTGCCCCACCGGCTTCAACACCGAATGAAAGGCTTCCCCCGACACCGGGTCCAGTCTGCGGGGTGAGGCCAGACTGTAAATCACAAGATCAATCTGACCAAGATCACGGCGGATCAGTTCTGCAGTCTGCTGACGGATGGCATCAGAAAACGCATCCCCGTTGATGCTTTTGGCATAATGCCCTTCGCGGTGGGCAATTTTCTCGAAGGCGGCTGAGTTATACCAGCCGGCTGAGGCGGTCCGTCGTTCATCGGCAGGGCGTTCAAAAAAGACGCCGATCGTCCGCGCATTGCCCCCAAAGGTGGCTTCAATCCGGCTGGCAAGGCCATAGCCGGTGGATGCGCCAATCACCAGCACATTGCGGGGGCCTTTAAACTGGCCACGTTTTTTTACCACGTCAATCTGCATTTGGACGGCTTTTTCACAGCCTGTTGGATGGGCTGCGGTACAGATAAAACCACGGATTCTGGGTTCAATAATCATTCAGGCGCCTGCTTTATAGGTGACAAACAGGGGCGAATGGTACCACCTGAGTTGCTTCCCCCGCAAAAATGGTTTGAAATACGGCCAATTCAATGCATTGACCCTGGTTTTTCATGATACAAACGGTTGAAACAGACATCGCAATCCTGGGTGGCGGCGTCGCAGGCTTATGGCTGCTGAACCGTCTGCGGCAGGAAGGGTACAGTGCTATTTTGCTCGAGTCAGGGACCTTGGGTGGTGAACAGACCCATAAATCACAGGGGATTTTGCATGGCGGCATGAAATATGCGCTTCAGGGCAGCCTGACAGCTTCGTCAAAAGGCGTGGCTGAGGCACCGGCCCTCTGGCGTGACTGCCTCAATGGGACAGGCTGCATTGATCTTTCAGGCGTGCCTGTTCTCTCCCCGACTCAGTATCTGTGGACCACAGGCACCATGCTCTCCAAAATGGGGGGATTCCTGGCCAGCAAAATCCTGCAGACACGCGCAGCACGTCTGGAGCGCGACGCATTTCCCTCTCTTTTTCAGCATCCCCGTTTCAAAGGAGATATTTATGCCTTTGATGAACAGGTCATTGATGTGCATGCCCTGCTGCGCGAACTCGTCAAATGGCAGCAGGATGCTATTTTCCACATCAGCCCCCTGAAGCCATCTGATTTGAATTATGAGCCTTCAGGGACACTTGAGAGCATCACACTGCACGCCGATCCCATGCCGTCTGTCACCCTGCGTGCCAGGCGATTTATTTTTGCAGCAGGGAGTGGCAATGATCTGTTGCTCGAAAAATCCGGCAACCGCGCCATTCAGATGCAGCTGCGGCCTTTGCACATGGTGATGGCACGGCATTCTTTTCCCTGTTCTCTCTACGCACACTGCCTCGGCAATGGGGCCACGCCACGCATCACCATTACCACCCATCTCACGCACAGTGACCGGCAGGTTTGGTATCTTGGCGGGCAGATTGCAGAGGAAGGGATCACCCGAAGTGCACCCGATCAGACTGCAAAAGCCAGAGCGGAACTTACAGCGCTTTTTCCATGGCTTGATTTTTCGGACGTCGAATTTGCCTCATTTCTCGTAGACAGAGCAGAGGCCAGACAGCCGAGTCTCAACCGTCCCGATTCATTTTCACTGCAGGAATCCGCCAATTATCTGGTGGCCTGGCCCACCAAACTTGTTCTCGCCCCCCTGCTTGCAGAACATATTCTCAATAAGCTTGGCGCCACTGCCATTAAAACCGGTTCTGCAGACCTTCGCGCCCTGCGTGCATGGCCGGTGCCGGCCTTTGCGCGTCCCATGTGGGAGCAACTCTTCTGATGCTGACCCGGCATGCTTTGGGCCAGACCCCACTGACTGTCAGTGCAATCGGGCTTGGAACCGTCAAATTTGGACGGAATACCGGTGTCAAATACCCCACGGCTTTTGATCTGCCGACAGATCATCAGATTCTTGCCCTGCTGGACTGTGCGGAATCTCTGGGTATCAACCTGCTGGACACAGCGCCCGCCTATGGGATCAGCGAAACGCGTCTCGGCAGCTTACTGGGAAGCCGCCGTAAAAACTTTGTCATCAGCACCAAAGTCGGCGAAACCTACCAAAACGGGCAGTCATTTTTTGATTACTCATCCGCTGCCACCAAAGCAAGCGTAGAACAAAGCCTGCGGCGTTTGAACACCGACTTTCTGGACATCGTACTGATCCACTCCAATGGCGAAGATGAAAAAATCATCCAGGAAACCGATATATTCGAGACCCTGCACCGGCTGAAAGAAGAAGGCATCCTCCGTGCCATTGGCATCTCCAGTAAAACCGTGGCGGGTGGAAGGCTTGCGCTTAAATACTCCGATGCCGTCATGGTCACCTACAACAGCACCTGTCCACAGGAACAGGTGGTCATAGCAGAAGCCCATGCACAGGGCAGGGGTGTACTCATTAAAAAAGCGCTCATGAGCGGCCATCTGTCGACTGCCGATTCGCATCAGCACCCGATAGAATCTGCCATGCGATTTGTCTTCAAAGAACCCGGCATCCACAGCGTGATCATCGGCACTTTGAGCCAAAAACACCTTGAAGAAAACGTGGCCTTCGCGATTCAGGCCATTAACGCGTAAAATACAAATTCAAAAACAGGCCGAATCAGGGAGGGTTCACATCCATGCGTCTTTTGCTGATGGTACTGACAGCGCTGGTGCTGAATGCCTGCCAAACCGCCTCCTCACCCGGCACCCTGACCCATCAATGGGTCGGGCAAAACAAAGAAACCCTCCTCAATCAATGGGGATTTCCCAATGCCATCACAACATTGCCGGATGGCAGCACCGATTATGAATACATCCGTACCATTACCCGGCCATTTCCCTATCCTGCCACGCCGGATGGCGTGATTGTTGTGGGGCAGAAGGGAACGACCATTGGATTTGCGCTGCCGCCGAATAACCCGCAGAAATATAATGTTCACTGTTTTACGAATTTTGTGATGACGCCTGACAATGTTGTGAAATCCGTGCAGCAAAAAGGGGTGGGGTGTTATTGACAGCCACAGAAGACTGCTTCTACGGATTTTTTAACTGATCGAGGCGCGCCACGATTTTTTTCAGATGTTTCACCTCATCAGGGGAAAATTCCTTGTAAAAAGTCATTCCCGGATTCAGCGCCAAAAACACCGTCTCACCCATCCCTGCAATCAGATCCCGGCCGGTCAGTGTCACATGAGCGATTTTATCCGTATGGTTGGCTGCCCAGTCTTCAATACGCGCAGGCGCATCAAATGCCACCAAAAAAACATGCTCTCCCACCACCGCTGTCAGTGGACGAAAAGCCTCCTCAGGGTCTTCCGGTGGGCTGGGTTCAACCGGCAGATACAGCGTGGTTCGAAGCAATGTCATCCAGACACGATTGGCGGCTTCAATGCTCCCGTCGTGGGCATATGCCTCAGCAATCACTTGATCCAACGGTGTCAGGGCTTGGGTCACGGCATATCCTCTGGATTTAATCTATTGATTGCATTATAAAAATAAATTTCTGAACGCTGAGCGCCAAGGGTGTGCAGTATAATGCTCAATAGACAATCAAATTTCCACAAAAAATGAGTGCCGCCATGCCGCACAAAGAGCCTCCGGAATTAATCACTTTTCCCTTTCCACCGGCATTCTATTACACCAATCCCCAGACAAAATCCTGGCCGCGGCCACAGTCAAACACAGTCCGATTGTCAAAAAATGAAATCAGTGATCTTTTTTCACAGGGCCGATGCTGGAATGACATGCACCGGACCGGCTGGCGGGTTCATGGAGTCGCCTGGTACTGCAGCCCGTGGACAGAGAATCCGCTGAGCCGGGAGAGAGAAGAAAAGGAAACATTCGAAGGTCTTGCCACAGCCGCTGACGCTTCCCTGACACCCACACAGGCAGAAGCCCTGTATGCCTTTGCATTGTCTGATGCTTCGGGACAGTTTCTGCAGGGCGGGTTACTCAGAGCTTATCTGGCTCACATCATGACGTCCTGGCGAACACCCCTTGCCATGACCTGTCAGGAAAAACACATCATGGATGTGGATGAATTCATCGCCAATATCCATGACGCGCCTTTACTGGATATCAGCACATCGCCCCTTCAGAAACAGATCACAGTCAGCATCAACAGCACTTTTCCTGCCGGCTCATACACTCAGACATTTCATGTCGATGAAGAAAAAGACGGGGCTTTCACACTGACTTTTGTCAGCAATGAACTGAAGTTTACCCGGTCATTTTTTGAAACAGCGCTTGCACCTGCTGCACTGATTCTGATGGAAAATAACCCGCTCTCTGAACAGGATCTCTTTTGCATCATTCCCTGTCTTCAAAGTCCGGAATTGATCCGGCATTTTTTTAACCGACTGTTGACTCAGAGTGATCTCATTCAAAAACAGGCGCTTGAATCCATTGCACTGTGCTTTGGCAGTCTCGAATTCAATGATGACATCCGGTTCGCAGTTGCACGGCTGAAATTACATCAGGCTGTGTGCACACTTTCACCACAAAACACACTGGCTTTGGCGGCAGAAGATATTCTTGCCGCAGTGACCCATGAAGCCATCCGCACAAAACATGAAAAAATCCATCATCTCACCGATATTTTGAATGAAACCCGGACTGGCATTCAGTTTCCACTGGATTTCAACCAGTATCATCTGAGTACCGCAGTCACCGGCATTTTCAGCAAAGCCAGACGGTTTTTCCCCTCCAATAACGCCGTACAGAAAGCCGTTCATCACTTCGAGAAAATTTATCAAAGCATTCATTTTGACAAATATCCGCTGCGGTGGATCCCACTTGAAAATATCCTTGCTGAAAAAACACCGCCACACTGTGAATGCACTGTCTGGCAATGCGAATACCCAAAAGACCATAGCGGGCTGATCGATATTATTCATCAGCTCACAGGCGGGGTTTTTGGCAAAATTGCTGAAATGGAAATCGCAGCACCCCCTCTGCGGCATCAGGCCGGCGCCCGTAAAAATGACAGGCTGTGCATTGTCCAGTTAAACCATTCCCCCACAGACGATCCGACTGCTGAAAAAGAATGCGTCAATATTGTGGCGGTGACAGATGAAACCAAAACCACGCTCTACGCCAATCCCTCTCAAATCGCAGCGCTGGATGATGCGCCTGAAAAATTATCGTTTCTGGTGGCCAATCACATCGAAAATCATCTCAGGGAAATGAACAACCCTCCCGCCCTGCATTTCACACCCACAGCCAATGCGAGTGATGCCCTCATCGCCATGGTGCTGATCTACTGTGAGGTCAGACGCCCCAGAGTCAACCTCCGCCTTCTCCCTGAACGCTATACCGCCAAAGACCGCTCACCGAGTGATGCCCTGATCAAATCACTGAAAGCACGGCGACTCTCTCAGCCCCCACTGGGGGCCAAGTATTGATTATTTTATGATCATACTGAGTAAAAAAAAATATTAATAATCCCTGCAATCGCCTAGCCCCCGAACATCGGCTACAATCCGCCCCATATTGGGTGATATAAGGGAGATCCAAATAATATGTCAGTCGTGACTGCCGTTCCCCGTACCAAAACACACATCAACCTTTCCGCCGCCACACTTGCCGCCATGACCCTGCAACAGGGCGAGGGCATCAAAGCTGCGAATGGCGCACTCGCTGTCACCACCGGAAACCGAACGGGCCGCTCTCCCAAAGACCGTTTTATTGTGCGGGATGCCGTGACTGAGCACACCGTTGACTGGAATTCAATCAACCAGCCTATTGCTCCCGATTTCTTTGATGCCCTGTGGGAAAAAACGCTCGCCCATTTGGCCACGCTCGATGAATCTTTTATTTCATGGCAAACCGTCGGGGCCGAAGCGCCTTATTCTCTGACCGTCAAAGTCATTACCAGCCTCGCATGGCACAGTCTGTTTACCCATCATCTGTTCATCCAGCCTGAGCATCCCATGGACAAAGATCAGCCGGGACAATGGACACTGCTGTGTGTTCCATCCTTTAAACCAAAAGGACCGGCAGACGGTGTGAATGGTGATGCTGCTGTTATTCTGAATTTTTCAAAGCGCGCCATTTTGATTATCGGCACGCTCTATGCCGGTGAAATGAAAAAAGCCATGTTTTCGGTCATGAACTTTCTCATGCCCGAAAAAAATGTCCTGCCCATGCACTGTGCCGCCAATGTTGGAAAAGATGGCCGCGTTGCGCTTTTTTTTGGATTGTCCGGCACCGGCAAAACGACCCTGTCTGCCGATCCCGACCGGTTTTTAATCGGGGATGATGAACATGGCTGGAGTTCAAAAGGTATTTTTAATTTCGAAGGCGGCTGCTATGCAAAGTGCATTGATCTGTCTAAGGAGCGGGAACCTGTCATCTGGAATGCCATCCGGGAGACCGCAGTCATGGAAAACGTCATTCTGGATTCCGATGGAAACCCTGATTTCAAAGATGCCAGTCTGACCGAAAACACCCGTGCCGCCTATCCGCTCGAACACATCCCCCTGCGTGTCAAAGAAAACCGGGCGGGACTCCCGCAGGCGGTGATTTTTCTGACCTGTGATCTGCACGGTGTTCTGCCACCTGCTGCCCGTCTGAGCCGGGAACAGGCTGCATGGTATTTTCTGAGTGGTTATACCGCTTTGGTGGGCAGTACTGAAGTCGGCAGCAGCAAAGGGATCCAGGAAACTTTCAGTACCTGTTTTGGCGCACCCTTTTTCCCGCGTCCGGCGCAGGTCTATGCCGATCTTCTGATGCACCACCTGAGCGAAAGCGGTGCGGATGTCTGGCTGGTCAACACCGGCTGGACCGGCGGCAGTCAGGAAGGAGGAGGGCATCGGTTTCCCATTCCAGTGACCCGCGCCATTGTCTCTGCCATTGTCAACGGCACGCTTTCATCCACCCCCTGCCGGATGGTGCCAGGTTTTCATTTTTCCATTCCAGAATCGATTCCAGGCGTGCCGCAAAATTTATTGTTTCCCCGTGACAACTGGCAGGATCCTGCCGCCTATGATGCAAGAGCCAGACTCCTCATCGAAAAATTCATCAACAACTTTAAAAAATTCAAAGTCAGTGAGGCCATTCGCAGGGCAGGTCCCACGCTTGAATGAAATTGCGCAGCGTTTTGACCGGTTAAAAAAACACATTGCAGCACTGGAAACACACCACAGCCGGCCTGCCGGCTGTGTGACACTGCTTGCTGTCAGCAAAAAACAATCCGCCGGCACTGTTCGCAGTGCCTTTGATGCCGGTGTCCGCCTGTTCGGTGAAAATTATCTGCAGGAAGCCCGGGATAAAATACTGCAGCTGCACGATCTGCCGATTGAATGGCATTTTATCGGGCAGCTTCAGAGCAATAAAACCCGGGGCGTGGCTGAGCATTTTGCCTGGGTACACAGTGTTTCCAGCCTGAAGCAGACTGAACGTTTAAATGACCAGCGCCCGGATCATCTGCCGCCTTTGAATATTTGTCTGCAGGTGAATCTTCGCCCTGGAGATAACCGTGGCGGTGCAGAACAATGTAATCTCGCAGCCATTGCAGACGCCTGTGTCAGATTGCCGCGTCTTCGCCTGAGAGGATTGATGAGCCTACCCGTGCTGACTGACAATCCCACACAGCAAAGAGACGCATTTCATCAGCTACATCAATGTTATCTCGCGCTAAAAGCACAGGGTTTTCCCCTTGATACGCTGTCAGCTGGAACAACCCACGATTATGAAGCGGCCATTGCAGAAGGTTCCACCATGGTCAGAATAGGGACCGCTCTATTTGGACCCCGCTAATCAACCCTAAGCTTCACAAATTAAGTTACAATAAGTTCATAGGTCACAGGGAGAGGCCGCGATGAACAAATGGACAAATTTTAAATTTCTGTTATTTTTTTTACTATTCTTCTCTTTGCCAGCACTCGCCAGCAACATCAAAGGCATCTATATCAATGGTGGCACGGTGATGGACAGCAAAGAACTCAATTATCTGATTCAACGGGCAAAAGCCACTGGCATTGACACCTTTATTGTCGACTTTGAACATGCCAGCAACACCTACCAAAAAAACGTCGCGCAGCTCAGGCAGAATGGCATTCACTATGTGGCACGCATTGTTGTTTTCCCCGAAGGCGGCACGCCTGATCGCATTAATTCCATTCCTTACCGTGAAAAGAAATTACAGCAGATTCAAAATGCCATTGCCTATGGTGCTGAGGCCATTCAGCTGGATTACATCCGCTACAACACATCACTGGGACGCTCCGACCAGCATGTGAGTGATGTCGACAATGTTATTGGCTGGTTCAAACAACGGGTCAACGTGCCTCTGCAGGTGGATGTATTTGGCATCACCAGCTTTGGCCCTGAAAAACACATCGGTCAGGATGTCCGTCTGATTGCCCGGCAGGTGGATGCGCTTTGTCCGATGGATTACCCTTCCCATTTTCAGCCCTTTGCACCACATTCTGCCAAACCCTGGCAGACCGTCTATAACGCACTGACGGCACTTAAATCTCAGTTTGACAACAAGGTCCCGGTTAAAATTATTGCATGGATTGAGATGTCAAATTATCACTACATTCTGACCAATAAAGCCCGGCAAAAATATATCGCAGCTCAGATACGTGCGGTTGATGATGCCAACGTCAATGGATGGTATGCGTGGAGTCCCAATAATTATTACGACAATCTGTTTGATGTACTGGAGTCGGGACAGGACAAAGAGGGGCATCAGGACAGTTAAATTATTGTCGCCCTGTGATAACTCTGTCACCCCCGCGAAGGCGGGGGCCCATTAAGGCATGACACTCTGATGAGGATGGGTTCCCGCCTTCGCGGGAATGACAGAATAATGACGCGAGAGTGACAGTATCTAACCCATATCCCCCGCCAGACACTGCAGCGCACTGATGGCAGCAAGGCCTGCCGTTTCCGTACGCAGAACTCTTGGACCCAATGACAAAGGAGCAAAGCCTTTTGTCTGAGCAAGCGCCACTTCCGACGCCTCAAGCCCCCCCTCCGGACCAATCAACAAAGCAGCACTGGAAAATGGTTTGTCCAACACCCGCTGTTTCAGAGACTGTGAAGCCAGAGGATCCAGCACAAACGCCTGTTCCACAGACACACGTTCCACCCATTCAGCCAGCAACATCGGCGCTGAGATGTCAGGGAGTCGATTGCGCCCACACTGCTCACAGGCATGTATCGCAATGCCGCGCCAATGCTGCAGTTTTTTTTCGAATCGTTCCTTGACCAGCCGGACATTGCAGCGCACTGTCAAAAGCGGTGTCACTGCACTGATGCCAAGCTCCACCGCTTTTTGCAGCGTAAAATCCATTTTTTCTCCGCGGGAAATCCCCTGACCCAGATGCAGTTTCAGCGGTGATTCCACATCACGGTCAGAATGCGCTCCCAGTTCCACCTCCACCTGCCGGTGTTCAATCCGTCTGATCGTGGCAGGGTATTCACCCCCCTGACCATTAAACAGTGTCACGCTGTCGCCGCGACGTGCCCGCAACACAATGGCCAGATGATGGCTGGCTGAGGCATCCAGCAAAAAGTGCTTGCCCGCTTCCAGCGGAAGCGGCTGAAAAATCCGTGTTGTCATGGGGAGAGCATGAACTCCTGCACTGGAACGCCGCCGATCAAATGTTCCTGAATAATCCGCTCAAGCACAGGCGGCGTGCAGGAGTGATACCAGATGCCATCGGGATACACCACCGCAATCGGGCCCTGCTGGCAGATGCGCAGACAGTTGGCTTTGGTGCGATAAATCCCACCTTTGCCTGTGAGATGCAGTTCATCAAGCCTTCCTTTCAGATAATTCCATGAGGCAAGCCCCCCCGCACGATCACAACATTTAGGGGTGCTTTGATCACAGCAGAGAAAAATATGTCGTTTAATGTCGGCCACACCCAATGCCTGCAGGCGGACCTTAAGCGTTTCATTCATTGTGTTTCCACCGCAGAAGGCGGGTAAAAGGACTATACAATCATTTTATGCTATGATCCGCCACTGCTTTTTTTCAAAGCGCTGGATATTACATGAAAAACGTTTTTATTCAAACACATGGATGCCAAATGAACGAGTACGACTCTGCCAAAATGGCAGACGTCTTACACGCATCTCATGGCTTAAAAAAAATCACTCAGCCAGAACAGGCTGATGTCATATTGCTAAATACCTGTTCTGTCCGGGAAAAAGCCCAGGAAAAAGTCTTTTCAGAGCTGGGTCGCTACCGTGCACTCAAAGAAGAAAACCCCAATCTGGTCATAGGCGTTGGCGGCTGCGTGGCCTCCCAGGAAGGTGCCGCCATCCTTGAGCGCGCGCCTTTTGTCGATATGATCTTTGGTCCTCAAACCCTGCACCGTATCGGCGACATGCTGACCGATGTCCTCAAAAACCGCAAACCTTTGGTGGATATCCGTTTTCCTGAAATTGAAAAATTTGACCGGCTTCCGGAACCCCGTGCAGAAGGCCCCACGGCCTTTGTTTCCATCATGGAAGGATGCAGTAAATACTGCAGTTTTTGTGTTGTGCCCTATACCCGGGGCGAGGAAATCAGCCGGCCTTTGGATGATGTGCTGATCGAAATTGCATCCCTTGCAGCCCAGGGCGTCCGTGAAGTCACCCTGCTTGGACAAAACGTCAATGACTACCGCGGTGCCTGCCATGAAGGTGGGGTGGCCGATCTTGCAGGCCTCATTCGGTTTGTCGCAGCCATCGAAGGGATTGGCCGAATCCGTTTTACCACCTCGCACCCCATCGCTTTTTCAGACCGCTTGGTTGAAGCCTACCGCGATGTCCCGACCCTCGCCAATCATCTGCATCTGCCTGTCCAAAGCGGCTCTGACCGCATTCTGACTGCCATGAAGCGCCGCTATACCGTCACCGAATTTAAATCACGCATTCGTCAGCTGCGGGCAGTGCGCCCTGACATCAGTGTCTCATCTGACTTTATTGTCGGTTTCCCAGGCGAAACCGATGAAGATTTTGCACGCACACTCTCTCTCATTGACACCATTGGATTTGATACTTCTTACAGTTTTCTCTACAGCCCAAGACCCGGAACGCCAGCCGCACAGCTGCCGGATGATGTTCCCCTGGACGTTAAAAAACAGCGCCTGTCTCTGTTACAGACCCGCATTCTCCAGCACGCGCATGAGATCAGTGAGAAAATGATCGGCTCCGTACAATCCGTGCTGGTCACAGGTCCTTCGAAAAAAAATCCCAGTGAGCTGTCAGGTCGAACCGAAAATAATCGTGTCGTGAATTTTCCAGGGGATCAAACAGATATCGGCAATTTTGTGCAGGTTGAAATCACCGAATGCCGACCCAATTCACTGCGGGGGAAAGCAGTCAATCAACGTTTGTCTAACGCTTAGTTAAGCTGAAAATGATTCAACAATATAACGCATCTGTTGGCAACCGTGATAAGGCGATTCTTATGGCCCATTCTCACGCATCTCCTCACCCTTCCTTTTGGGTCAGGCTCGCCAATGGCTTCAATACCGCCGCAGAACTTTCTAATTTTGGCATCGCCGTTGAAATTATCAGCAAGATTCTCGGCAGCTATTTTGTCATCATTTCCATCCCCAATCTGCTATGGGTTGCTGCTGTCAGTGATCTCCTGATTTATTTTTTCAGAGGTTTGGGCCGACTGACCCGCCTCATTGGAAGACAGTTCAATGCCCCTTTTGAAGAAGAAGAGCTGGGCGCTCACCCAAGGCAAAACATGGCCGATATAAGCATTATGGCTCTTTTTTCACTCACCATCATTTCGTTTGTCCTCGCCATGAGTATCTGCCCGCCCATGGTATTTGCAGCATGGGCCTTTGGATTGTCAGGCGTCAGCATCATCTACGTGGTTGATTACTGCCATAAAGAAAACTGTGCCAGAGAAGACTTTCTTGCCCGCAAAACCCACCTGCAGAATCTCATCAACTAGGGCGGACAATACCGCGAAGAATGGCTTGCGCTAAAAACCCATGACTACATTGGCCTTAAACATAAAAGACAGCTTTATCTCGGCGTCCTGATCGGTCTTGCCATCATGTTCCTGTGTGGTTCTGCCACCCTGTTCGCACCGCCCACTGTCCTCCCTGTATTGGCCTTCGCGTCTAAATTAGCGGGTTTTTACCTTGCCAGTATCAACATTGGACGATTTATTCATTGGCAGTGGCCAAAACACTTCAATCAGCTGTATGATAAATTAATAAGCAATTCAGACTGCCCCGACCTTCCTGAAAACACTTCTGATAAAAACCGCGGCACTTATCAAAAAAATCTATATCACGCCGGCATCTTTGATCCTGATCACACTGAAGATTGTTACAAAAACGACACAAGTGAATACAAGTGCGATGAAATTGATCGACATGGACAAGGATGTGGCCTGGAACATCTCGATACTTTTACAGAAAATTCATGGCTTCCCAGCTATGGCGTGACTCGTTCGTAAAAAATTAATCCATAAAACACACAACCTAAGCCCGCGACATCCCGAACAAAAAACAGGTTAAACCCGAACCCATTATCAGGCTATACTCAAAGGGTCTTGTGACCATATGAGGTATGCCATTGGAAACAGCGCACTATTCCAAAGTTGTTACCCTGAGTCCTGAAGATAACCGCCGCCTGCAAGGTCTATGTGGGCGCTGTGATGAACATATCCAACTGATCGAAGACCGCCTCTCCGTCCGCATCCGACAACGTGGGTACACTTTTTCAGTCAGTGGTGATCCCATCTGCGTTGACCGCGCCTGTCAGGCACTCGAAAATCTCTACCGGGAAGCCTCCATTCGACCGCGCATGGCCTCTCATGAAGTCCATCTCTATCTTCAGGCGCTGCCTACCCGCGAATCCGTCGAAAACACAGCGCCCGTTCGGGATGGCAATACACAATTTGATATTCGCACCCGCCGAACGGTTGTCACCGCCCGCGGTGAAAACCAGGTCAAATATATCCGTAACATGATGCAACACGACATCAACTTTGGTGTGGGCCCTGCCGGAACCGGCAAAACCTGGCTGGCTGTGGCCTGTGCGGTTCAGGCACTCGAAGCCCAGAAAGTCAGTCGCATCATTCTGGTGCGTCCCATCGTTGAAGCCGGTGAAAAACTCGGCTTTTTACCGGGAGATCTCGCCCAGAAAGTACACCCATATCTCCGCCCGCTTTATGATGCCCTGTATGAAATGCTGGGGGCAGATCTCGTGGTGCAGATGCTTGAACGCGACATCATTGAACTCGTACCGCTCGCATTTATGCGCGGCCGTTCACTCAATGATTCGTTTATCATTCTCGATGAAGGACAAAATACCACTGCAGAACAGATGATAATGTCGCCGGTGAGCGAAGGATCCTCCGGTGCACTTAATGGAAAAGACAATACGTTGGTTGGATAATTTTTATGGC
>Ga0206941_10259_pt1 | contig 13874 bp, 10 predicted proteins | sample Alteio_BWOrgHeat_9_FD_153251 | JGI IMG/M metagenome (GOLD analysis project Ga0206941, IMG submission 153251) | Enriched cells from forest soil in Barre Woods Harvard Forest LTER site, Petersham, Massachusetts, United States -... | ecosystem: Environmental > Terrestrial > Soil > Temperate forest >...
GGGCTACGTCGGGGTGTTGCTCGTTTTCTCCTGCAATCGATTGGATGGTCGCCATGGGACTTGGTTGCGGAATTCCTTGGGGATCTGGGCCGTTTTTGGGAAAGAACCCGAAACACAAGTGTACCGGACGGGGGGATGGGCAGCCAAATGGCGGATACCCTTGTGCCTTGTGGCCTAGTCTATGACACTGAAGTCGTAGCGCGGATCAATAGCAAGTGAGGTACGTCGCTGTCCCTCAACAAAAAATCCGCTTAAATTGGAACCATGATGCCTTCACCCATACTGAAAGTGCCGGCCCCTTTTGCCTCCCGAGGGTTGGCCGCGCTTTTGGCGGGGCTGCTTTCTGTCAGTCCCATTTATGGCTTGACAACCGATACGGGAGCTTCTTCAACTGCGCCTACGTCTGCAAGTCATACAAAAAAATCGGCTTCGAGCAAATCGAAGAATGCAAGCAAAAGAGCTGCCACTCATAAAAAATCCCGCAAACGTGGAACCAAGGCGCAGCGGATGGCACGAACAGCTCGAATTAAGCGGGCGTTCGTGGCCTCCACTGACCTGCGCGCCATGGCACAGCAATTGGCCACGATGCGGACCCCGGCAGCCTACGCGGGGGTGTCAGCCTGGGCCCACGGCCACACCGGCGATGCGGCCGCCGCCGCCTACCTCGCCCTGGGACATGCTTATCTGACGGACAAACGCTACCCCGAGGCATCCTCCAATCTGCGGCTGGTTCGCCACAACAGCGAAGTTCTCGCGGACTATTCGGATTTTCTGGGCGCACAATCCGAACACGAGCAGGGTAATGATGCCGCGGCTGAGACGTTGCTGGCTGGCTTTAACGAGCGCTATCCAGACAGCATCTTTGAATTCGAAGCGCCGGAACTCGAGGCAAATGTCCTCCTGGCGCAAGGCAATGCATCCGGCGCACAGAAGGCATTGGCGAGCATCGCGGCTGACGCAGCCGATCTTCCCAATTACGAACTGACGTTAGGCAAGATCGCCATCGCGCTTGGGCAGGAGCAAGAGGCGGAACGTATCTTTAAAAAGCTGTTATTGTCGCGCCCCTTGAGCCCCGAGGCGGGCATAGCGCGCACCAAATTGACGGCCATGGGTGCGGAAGGCAGCCTGACCGCCACCGAGTTGCGCAGCCTCGGTGACGCTTTCTACAACGCCGGGCGCTATGCCGAGGCCGGTGAGCAGTATCATGCATTGGCTCGTAATGCCACGCTCCCTGTCAACGAACGCGATGGGTTCGCCGTGGCAGCGGCAGCGTGCGACCTCAAGCTGAAACGGCTCACCCTGACACAAGCGCAGGCCCTTCCTGATACGCATGATGAAAACGGCGCACGCCGCCAGTATCTGCTGATGGAGTTGGCGAGGAATCGCAGCGACGATGTGGAGCAGCAGCGGGTTGTAGCGCAGATGAAGACCGATTTCCCGCAGAGTCAGTGGCTCGCAGAAGCGCTCTTTTCGAGCGGGAACATGTATCTGTTACGGCGCGATTATGCCACTGCGGCGGGTTATTACAGCTACCTCGCCATTCATTTCCCTTCGCACAAGAACGCCGCGGCGGCGCACTGGCGTGCTGGTTGGTTGAACTATCGGCAGGGACTTTACAGCGACGCTACCCGGATGTTCGACGAGCAGATCAAGCTTTTTCCGAATGCCACAGAGACTGCAGCCGCCCTGTATTGGCGTGGCCGTCTCTACGAAACCCAGGAGAACAACCGCGCCCTTGCGGCATCGGAATATCGCACCGTGTCCCGCGTCTACCAGCACTTCTTCTATGCGCAGATGGCCAGGCAGAGACTGCAGGTGCTTGGCGAACCATTACTTGTCTCGCACTCGCAGACCGAGACGATGCAACCCACGCCCATTCCACACCTTGCCGACACGTTTCCCGTCGACAGTCCACATATTGCCAAGGCGCGCCTGGTCGCAAATGCCGGCCTCAACGACTACATCGCCCAGGAAATCGCCGCCGATCCGGATTCAGACAGTTGGAGTGCCCTGGCAGAGGCGCAGCTCTATGCTTCGTTCGGTGAGAGCTACCGTGCGATGCGCGCACTCAAACGGGCCCTGCCTTATGCCATGTCGGCCCCCATCAATTCAATTCCTCTGGCCTATTGGCGAATTTTGTTTCCCCAGAGCTGGTGGGACGCAATCCAGACGGAATCGGCGAAGCGCGGCCTCGACCCTTATCTTGTGGCCTCCCTGATCCGCCAGGAGTCGGAGTTTAATCCCTCCGTGATCTCCTACGCCAACGCATACGGCTTAATGCAGCTGTTGCCGTCCGTGGGGAAGTCGATGGCGCGCGAAGAGGGAATGACCCACTTCGAAACATTTCAGCTTCTCGATCCATTGACAAATATCAAGTTGGGTACGCGGTATTTGCGCAAAATGCTTGATAAGTTCGGTGGAGTTCAGGAATACGCATTAGCCGCTTATAACGCGGGGGATGAGCGCGTGGCAGATTGGCAGGCGGCTGGTCCGTATCACGGCATCGATGAGTTTGTAGAGTCCATCCCGTTTACGCAGACGCGCGACTACGTCCAGGGAATTCTGCGCAACGAGGATATCTATCGATCCATTGACGCGGTGGCCGGACAACAAAGCAAAACGGGAGTCGGCGCTTCTCGATAAGGGATGGCTACAACAGGAACGCTGGTACCGCAGTCGATACTCCACTGGCAGCATTGTTAGTTGACGAAAAGCGCACTTGGTGTCAAAACTATTCCCAACCCTGAGGAGTTCCATCTCTGGGTTGCCATTCGCAGCCTGCTGTTGTTGCAAGACAGAGCTGGCCGGAAAGACGCGAACCTGCTCTGTTGCATCTCAACTTTTGGAGGGCAGGATGTTACCTGATCTGCAGTTTCTGGAAGAATGGATCCCTGAACGGATGGACCCCGGAACCGTATTCCTCCTCCAAAATCAAAGTAAGCTTGGGCATGCGCAAAACCCGTATGTCGCTGTAATGTCATGCCCTCGCTGCGGGACGATGGGCCTGATCACTCGACGTCAGCTTGCCGGCGGCGAAGCCATGATCTGCGGGGGAGACGTGTGCTCCGCGGAATATCAGCTCGACGGGGAAAACTTTCGCTTTCGCCGTCCGCAATAAACGTTGCTGGCCGATTTCAACTCGAATGGAACTTGTGTGCGTCCCGTTCGTCGCGGAACCTGGCTAGCTGGGATCCAACGTGTGCCTATGGGTTTCGGATCCGGCGCGGCACATTACCTCGTTCAAGACTGCCTGGGAAGACCACCCGCAGGAACGTAAAGTGAAGGGCCGGTGGCACGATAACCGGCACACTCTCATCACGGAAATGGCCGAAAATGGCGCCGGCGACGAAACCATTATGGAGATCGCCGAGCAAGTCGATCGCCAGATGCTTCGTCATTACCGCCATATCCGCATGAAGGCGAAGCGCGGAGCGGTGGAGTCTGTCATCGCCTCTCGAAGGGGAGATTCCCAATCGGGTTCTGCCTCGAAAGCAGGCTGTCTCGAGATCGAATCGATGGACGCCATCCCGAGCCTTGCCATTCTCAAGGAACTTGTCAGAGAACTCGAGCGGCTCGCCGGTGAACCTCAGCCTAATGGCAGGTAAGGCCAGTTCCACTTGTTTTCAAGTAGATGGTTACTTCGATGAACCTTTCGAAAGATCGGTGGAATCCGCGAACAGGGCCTCAAATGCCAGTCTGCCAGAGGAAACTGTGCGCGGCCGCCTCACCACGGGCGGTGCGACCTGCGCCCGCTCCCGCTGGACCTGATCAGCCGACACCACCACGATCCTGGTATTCGTTGGACCCGCGAGGGCGATGGCCGGTCGGGCGGATTCCGGAGGTGTGCGCGAGGGCCGCTTCGCGGTGAGGTGACCAACCGATCTAAATGACCCGGCTCGCCAGCTTGCGGGAAGCCGAGTTATCGCGACGCTCTGCGGTATGGTGCATTCCCGTTCCACTTTTGCCGATTGCTCCGTATTTGCGGTCTGAGGCAACACCGCGCCAGAAATCTGGTTGGAAGCGTCACCAAGCCTCTCCTGTCCTTTTCGATGTGCCATGGGGCGGTTTGGTCGAGTTTTATTTCTGGCAGCCCGGCTTGTGGTAGACGCAGCGGACTCCGCGGGCCTGACCTGAGTCTTCCTTCTATGACGGGGAGGTTTTGCCTGAGGCACTTTCGTGATTCGACCTGAAAGGAGTTCTCGGGCCTGACGCAAGCGTGAGAGGTATGCGTCAATCTCATGGATAATTTCAGCGATGGGCATCAGAGACTATTTTACGTTTGTCCACGCCGGTTTCGTCAGACGGCCTGAACCGCCTCGCTGCTCGATTGGGACGGACCACCAGCTGATTCCCGTTCTGAGGACCACTGCGACCTGCATCCCGCGTTCTCTCAGCGATCTAAAGCAAGGTCGTTGCCTACGGCTGTCAAGATCGTGGAGTATCATCCTCTTTCTGCACCTGGTTTGCCTCGGTGCGCATGCCGCTGATCGGCAGACCGCGCTCGATACCTATGTCAAAGCCCCGGACAGCCATTACCGCTATCAACTCGTCGGAATGACGCGCGTACCGGGCTGCCGCGATTACCTGATTCGGATGACCTCGCAACAGTGGCGCACTCCCGCCCAGGTAAACCATAGCTTGTGGGAGCACTGGGTGCGCATTTACGTCCCCGACACAGTATCGAGCACAACGAGCCTGCTCTGGAATCTCCACTGATGACTTCAGGCCTTACCACGTTTCGAACTCAGATCGGCTCGATTTGATACCCCGATAAGCCGCTTGTTATAACGACCGGCGAGAGGGGGCGGACCGCGTGGCGGTTTCCTATGAGGTAGAGCTTATCAATTCATTTAATTGTCACCAAGCCAAGTCAAGCTGCCCTCCCATCGATCACGATCTAATACCGATCTTCCACTCCGCGATCCACGACTCTTCGCGATTGATCTCTGAGTTCGATCCTTAGAAAGCCGCCTTCGGTTCGGATCCCCACATCCCGAAAATCGCAGACCAGAGGCCGGTGTCGCAATTGCTCAGCTGAACACGTCGTTAGTAGTCCCACAACCTGCATGCCGTCATTCAGCCCCGCGTCTATACCTGGGCGGGCCCACCCTAGTTCTTATCGCCTGCGAGTGCAGGGATTGGTGCCAACCAGCCCTGACTGTGGCATCTGTCCAGTACCGTTTCTGCAGTTCAGGTTATTCAAACCTCAACGTACCGGTGTCATCAGGAGTAAAGGCCGGAACGGCTTCGAACCAACGGTGCACCGCGCGAGATATGTCCAGGTGCCTATTACGACATCGGCAAGTCATCGATGCCTCGGACTTAAGATCGCAAATCGATCCTTGATTTCCCACGCAGCAGCGGCAGCGTCAGGGGCCTCCACTCGATACATCTGAGCCGCGAGTCCCTCCCGATCATGTGTGAACTTCACGTAGTGGTAATTTGGAAAGCCGGTGTCTTTGTAAAGGTCGGCGGCCGTACGGGCGATCGGATGCGGTTTGGCTCCTCCGCCCCCTGATACGAGATAGGTGACCCCGCTCTCCAAAAAGCGCTCGTAATTGTGGATATGACCGGCAACCACGATAAACTTCGCGCTCGAACTCGCAGCTTCTTTTTCGAGAAGCACAACGAGCGCCCGTTCGTTTGGCCGCACGTCGTGGGAATGATCTCCCTCGATCGAATCTGCCACGGGTGGATGATGGAGTGAAAGGAAGACAAATAGAGTTTCTTCGGGAAGATGTTCAAGTTGGTCAAGTAACCATCGTTGCTGGCGGCTGCCTTCGAGTAACGAGAGGTTGGAATCCAATGAGATGACGTAGGCATGAGGCATCGCAACCGAATACCAGCGCCTCCCCTTTAACTCCGGAAATTCGTGCCACCAGTTCTTCGGATCGCGGACCTCGCCTCCATGCAACTCATGATTGCCCATCGCCGGGTAGACATGCAGCCTTGCCTCGCGCCAGGCGCGGGTCTCCTGGTAAAACACCTCATAATCATTGGTATCTGAGCCGTCATAGGGCACGTCACCCGAGAGAAGGACCACATCCGGGTGTTCGCTCGCTATGCGATCCACGAGCCAGCGGCGCACTTTCGGATTGGCCACCTTTTCGTTCGCAGGATCGGTAAAGCGCATGTCTCCATACGCAATCAAGGTCCAACTCTGCTCAAGCGCAGCCTCTCCTATCCGGAACGTCGGACCCGGCGTGCTGAGCAGGTTCGTGGTTAACTCCTCATCCGAGATTGAGGCGCGTTCCTGCGCGTTCATCAGCGGTGGATAGATCGCCACGCCGGAGAGTGTTTTCAGTAGACCCCTTCGTGTAAACAATTCTTGCTACCTCTCTGCCCGAATTGCGGTGTCCGCCGTACCTTTGTAGACCGCTTCGGAAATGATCCTTACCGTCGTTCACAACCCCGTCGAATACATCCGGATCTCCGCCGGCTCCGCCGAGGTCGCAGGCACAGCCACGAACAATGCTCTCAGCGACGGAACCAGCAACCCAGTTTTTGCTCCTTGCCTCGTCTTGATCGAATCCACCGCTTTGAGGGACTTGTCCGGAGCCACTTCGTACACATCCACAGCGCCGCTGCCGCTGATCAGGTAAGCTCGATGACGCTGAGCCTCATAGAACAAATCATCCGCTCCGGCCGCCGAAGGCAGGTCGCTTACCTCCGTCCCGGTAGCCGCGTCCACCGATACACTGCGCGCAGGCGTTCTGCAGCCCACGAGCAAAGCCTGGTCGTCAGCATCATACGCTGAAGGCACGTTGTCCTTTGCACGAGACAGTTTCCATGTCGTTTTGATCGAATGCGTTTCGGTATCGATCACCACAATCTCGCTCGAATCTGCAATGTTGGCAAACACTCGTTTGCCCTTGGGATCGATCTCCAGAGCCTCGGGATGTGCCGACACCGGTAGATTTTCAACCAGTGAATTGTCGCTTGTGTTCACCACCGCTATGCGCCCTGGTGTTGTTGCCTTGCCACCGCCGTGACCAACGTAGAGCAATTTTGTCTCTGCATCATAGATCATGTCGTCCGCGTCATCGGAGAGCGCCAGCGAAGCCACTTCTTTCAAGGGTGACCCGGTGAAGACCTTCAATGCCGCAAGCGAGCCATCGGCCACGAAGAGCTTCCCCTCATCGGCCACCCAAACCAGGCCATGCGGTTTGCCGAGACCTGCAATCGTCTCAACCCTCTGGCCAGTTTTGACATTCACTATCTCCACCGAATGATTGCCAGTGGCGGCCACAAAGAGTCGTCCCTCTGATGCATCGAACGCGAAGTGATCAAATCGACCCACAACGGACGGAAGAGATATGCTCCTCACCAATGTAAGTGTTGTACTTGACTCCGCCCCCGCCAATGCAGCCAGACCCGAAAGACAAAATAAAAGCAAAGCTCTTCGTCTCATGCCTCTTTCCTCTCGTGTTTTTCTGCCCAACTCAGTTCTCGTGCCCCGGTAAAAGGGAAGGACGGCACTATTGCAACGTCCTTCCTGAATTCGGCCGTCCTATCTTTCGCGGGTCAGAGTCCAGCGAACACCGCCGGCGTAGGTGGGGTGATAGTACTCGCGCTGGACAACGTATTTCGGACTGCCGTTATAGAAGCCAAACACTTCGTTGTTCAGGTTGAGACCGTAGGCATACACCTGGAAGCCCCGCGGCAAGGTGTAACTGGCCTGGGTATCGAACTGGTAGTGAGAATAGAGATAGTTATCGCCTGCCGGACCCCTGGTTCCGAGGACCTGGGGGGTGGGTACGGTCTGAAGTACGCCGTTGACCTCGATTGGATTGCCGTTCGCATCGGTGGCATAGGCGAGATTCTGGTACTGGTAGGCGTAGATCATCGCATCGTCATAGGTCATGCCGATGCGCATGGAGAAGCGCTTGGTGTCGTACGTGGGGCTGATGTTCCAGGTATTGGGCGCATCGCGAAGCAGGGCCGGCTCGTCCGTTCGCAGGGGAAGACCGCGCGCTGACGAGGCGGTGTGGCTGTAATTCGCCGAGAGGCCGAGGCCGCCCATCACACTTGGCAGGTAGACCATCCGCTGTTGGAATCCAACCTCGAAGCCCTGGACATACGCACTGCCGGCGTTGATCGGCTGGCTCACAAGGACATTTGTCCCAGGCGGAACATGAGGAAAGGCCTGGGTGGAGTAATACTGCTCAGTGACGATGGGATCGGTGAGATCTTTGTAAAAGTAGCCCGCCTGGAGCAGCCCCGTGTGGCTGAAGGAACGCTCATAGAGCACATCATAATTGTTAGCCTGTTCCGCTTTCAGATTGGGATTGCCGATACTGATGGTGACCGGGGTCTGGTTGAGGACTGGCTGGCTCACCGCGGCCGAAAGATCCTGAGGGTCGGGTCGGGCCAGACCGCGGCCATACACCAGGCGCAGGTCCGAGTCCCGATCGAGCGTGATCCGCAGAGAGGCGCTGGGCAGGACATTGAGATAATCCCCTCCCGCGTGGTAGGACAGAGTGTTCGTAGTCTCGTCGAAGCTCTCCGTGTCGACATGCGTGGCTTCAAAGCGAACGCCAGCCACCAAACGGAAACGGCTGGAAAGCTCGATGGTGTTCATCAGGTATCCCGCCGGAATCCGCTCAATCAGGTCGAAGTTGTTGGAATTTGGATATGTCACCTCATTGACCACGAGTTGACTCTGGTTATTCAAGACCCACCCGTACACCTTTGACCAATCGGTATAGGTGCCGGCCGGGTAAGTCTTGTCGTAATAATTGGGGTTGCTGAAATCACTATTCCACTCCGGGTGCTTGGAATTGGGTATGGGTATGTTATTTCCGCTATCGTCGGTCGGCGTGGTCCAGTACTTGCTGTAAGTGTTATCAAATTTATGGGCATTGCGAATCTTGCCGCCGAATTCAAAGGTTCCGTAATGACCGCCAACATGGTAACTAATTCCGTACGACCCCGTTGCCTGGAGATTGAGTTGAGCGCTCTCGCCGTAGGGCGGCAGGTCGAGTTCGGTGAGGCCGTAGTTATTGCGGTCGACGACATTGTCGGAACCGGTCCCGAAGCAGCCTGACCAGCCAGGCCGGTAGACGCTGGTGGCGACCCCCTGGTCGTTGTGGCAGTCCAGATTCTGATCTCCGACCCATGTATAATTGGCCCCGCCGTAGCCGGCCAGCGAGCGGGAGCGCGAGGCGGCCACGGTCCATGTGAGCCACGAAGAACTGAAGTTGTGTCTGCCTTCCAAAGCCAGGCTGGCGATCGCCATGTTGGGACGGCGCCGGGATTGGCCGGCGCTCGGAAATGCGTGATCGTTCAGTGAGTGGATCTGATCGTCGCCCCAGTTGCGGAAGTTTGTGTAAAGGCCGCGCAAGGAAATAGTGGAGCTTGGTCCCAGGTTGTAGTCAACAGTGCCGGTCAGGCCCCAACGGGTGCGATCATAAGCGTAATTTCTAAGGTCCTGACTGAGGTATTGCGGGGTTGCGCTCGCTGTGTCCGGGACCGGTTCGATGTCGTCGATGCCGCGACCGTTATAGTCGTAGGTACCGCCCAGCAGCACACCAAATTTCTTGTTGCTTCCGAAGCGCCGGCCCATCGTTCCGCCGGTTTGAATCACGTCGCGGCCGTTGATGATGGGGGTGTATCCGCCCAAACCGTACAAGATAACCGTCGGCGTCTCGTTGGCCGTCTTGGTGACCAGGTTTACCGAGCCGCCAATACCATCGGCATCGATGTTGGCCTGCAGGGTCTTGTTGATCTCAACCGAGTCCACCAGGTCCGACGCAATGGTGTCGAGCTTGATCTGGCGTACGCCGGACTCGGGCGAAGGAATGGTCACACCGTCCACCATAGTGTTGCTCAGGCGCGGCTCCGTTCCCCGGATTTGCACGTATTTGGCTTCGCCCTCGTCGCGCTCGACCGAAACTGATGCCATGCGGCCCAGCGCATCCGCGATGTTGGCGTTGGGCAAGGAGGTGATGACTTCCGCGGGCAACACCTGGAGGATATTCTCAGCGGCGAGCGTTCGATTGATGGCCTCCGCCTCGCCGAATGGACGGTCGGCAGTCACGACGACCGAGTCACTCGCAGATGCAACCGTGAGGACGGCGTCGATATGACCGGTCTGGCCTGCGGCGATGGTCACGTTGCCGATATAAGTCGCAAAGCCAACGTAGGAGATGGTTACGCCATAGGTACCTGGAACGAGGCCGGTTATGGTGAAAACGCCTTGGGCGTCAGTAGTGATCGGCCGAACCTGGGGTTGCAGCTCTACCCTGGCGCCCGGCAGCGCCGCTCCGGCTGAGTCTCTCACTTCTCCGGCGATTGCACCTTTACTCGTCTGCCCCCACGCCACAATCCCCGGGAGAAGCAGAAACACTGCTAGAAACCGCATTTTCTGGAACATGGCACTCCTCAAGCCGGCTCACGGGCCAGGCCAATGTTACAAATGGTTTGTTAGACAGACTCCTCACTGAGCCAAACATAGGAGTTTTTCTTTAAAGCTACGTTCACAATTTGATGAAAGAATTTCGAGATTGGGTCCGGCCACCAAACCTCAATACAATTTCAGTCGCGAGCGGTGCTTCCGGAAGACGCGTATCTTTATGATTTCGAGGCATTTTGGTGAGAATCCTGATCATCGAAGACGAAGCCCGTATGCGCGATCTGCTCCGGGACGGCCTTCGCGAACATGATCACAGCGTGGTCACCGCCGCTGACGGCATCGACGGGCTCGCCATGGCCCGCGATTATCGCTTCGACCTCATCCTTCTCGACCTGATGCTGCCTGGCATCGATGGCTGGCAGGTGATGCGGGACTTGCGTGAAAGCGGAAACTCAGCCTCCGTGTTGATGCTGACCGCCTGCGACGCCGAGCCCCAGGTCATCGCCGGACTCGATGCAGGCGCGGATGACTACCTCACAAAACCGTTTGCGTTTCGCGAGTTGCTCGCCCGTATCGCCAGCCTGGGCCGTGCCCGGCAATCCTGCCCGCGGTCGATCCTTGCCATCGACACGTTGCTTCTCGACCACATCCGGCATGCGGCTTACCGGGGAGAGATCGACCTTGGTCTCACGCGAACCGAATTCGCAATCTTGAGTTGCCTCGTTAAATCCGCCGGTCACCCCGTTACCCGCGCCGCTCTTCTTGAATCCGTATGGGGACACGAACTGGCGATGAGCAGAAGCAATCTTGACTCCTTCATCAGCCTGCTTCGCAAGAAGGTCGACCAGCCCTCGGAGAAACGGCTCGTGCACACCGTCAAAGGCGTCGGTTACATGGTTCACGTCGAAACAGATCACCTGCCAACGATGCACAACGAACCTGTCCCATGAATGTTGCCATTCGTCTGCGTCTCACTCTCCTGTATTTCTCCTTTTTCGCTCTTGCCGGAGTGCTGCTCAGCTTGGCATCGTGGCTGCTTCTGGAGCGAAGCCTCACGGCGTTGATGCTCCACGAGCTGGACGAGCGCATCGACGACATTCAGGCATTTCTCGCTGGGCGCCCAGCCGACACGGACATACGTCGGGCAGAACTTCTTCGCGAGTACCGGCTCAAGGATGAGGGCAAGTGGCTCCAAATCATAGATGACCACAGCGCATGGCTCTACTTCTCCGATCGAGCCAGGGTGGCCGATCCATTCCCTCCCTTTCCAATCTCGCCGGCGAAACTGCGGCCGTTCGTCCCAGCCCGCGGCCATCTTCTCCGCACTCTCACCCGCGACCTGGCCGTTGAAGGACAGCTTTACCACGTCTCCATGGCCATCTCGGCCGATCGGTCCGCGGCGATCCTCGCACACTTCCGTCGAGACCTGTGGTTGCTCGTGCCGTTGGTGATCATTTCGGCGGCAATGGCGGGCCATTTCCTCAGCCGCAAGGCCCTCGATCCCGTTCAATCGATCGTTGCCGAAGTCCGGCGCATCAATGATCGCAACCTCTCGACACGCCTCGCAGTCTCCAGCGCCAATGACGAACTGTCGCTCCTTTCTCTGACGCTCAATGAAATGCTCGAACGAATCGATTCGGCATTTCGGAGCGTTCGCGTACTGACCGGGAATGCCTCTCACGAACTCCGTACCCCTCTCTCGTTGATCCGTACCCGCCTTGAAATCGCGCTCTGCTTTCCTCGGACTGTCGAGTATTACAAGACCGCACTTGAGGAGTTGCTGACTGAGACCATACACATGAGCGCACTTGTCGAGAACCTTCTTGCCCTGGCCCGCTATGATGCCGGCGCGGCCCGAACCGAGCTGTTGCCGGTCGACCTGAGCACGCTTCTGAGAAAAGCCGTACGCGAGTGGGTTGCCACTGCTGAACGCCTCTCACTCAACCTTCAGTTTGAAGGCGAGAAGGAGCCACTCTGGGTTCTGGCAGACGTCGACCTTGTTGAACGCATGCTCCGGATACTCGTCGACAATGCTTGTCGCTACACGCCGCCCGGGGGGTGGGTCCGTCTCGAGAGCAAAGTGTGCCAGGATCGCGTAGTCGTGGCCGTAGAGGATAGCGGCGTTGGAATCGCGGAACAGGATTTGCCGCGCATCTTCGAACGCTTCTTCCGCGCTCATGAGCCTCAACATCTGGAACAGCGTGGATCCGGCCTGGGCCTTGCTCTCGCTCGATGGATCGCCGACCAACACAAGACGTCTATCACAGTTAGGAGTACCGTGGGGTCCGGTTCCCGGTTTGAATTCTCACTTCCGCAATTCCGGCCTGATTAGCCTTCTAACAACTTTTATTGGAGTGCGATCGATCGAACCGTCGGCTTAATGGAAACCCAATTTTAGGAGCAAGAACAAATTTGATCTGACCGAAGCTCGTCGGATCGACGAATAGTCCATTACGAGCATTTCGCTACGGTAATCCACTTGAGTGAATAGTCGCCATGTCGTACACCTGCCAGCAATAGCTTAGCCCATCACTTGGCATTCCGCGCGCCTGCAAGAGAGGGCAATCGCGTCGCTCCCCTCGAAACAAATCCGTACCAAGAATCGACCTGCTACGCCAAGAACTGACATAGAACCGTTCCCGGGTGCGCCTCTAATTACGTGGATTGAAACTCGTTCACGTTGTTTAGAGGAGGGTGCATCATGAATGAGAAATTGATTGGATCTGGCCAGACTGCAACATTTGAAATGCATCGCAGGCCGGGTCCATTTGAGCATTTAGTGTGGCTGGTAGACCGTTGGACGCCACTTCACTTTACACTCGCCGTCCGCATCGAGGGCAGTTCGATTTCGGTCGAGGATATGAACGCTGCGCTCCGTCAATGTCAGCGCAGGCATCCGGTGCTGAGGACGAAATGGAGATCCGGAATTCGTCCCCTGTCCTGCACCGATTCCATAACGAGTGGTGCCACGAGTGAACGGCACTCGATGGCTTCAGGAAGCGGAAGTTAAACTGGCTCTTTCGTTCGAGCGCGACGAGGGGCCGCTGCTGCGCGCTTCTCTCCCGCAAGGTGAAGCGATTTCGGAATTGATCCTTACGGCTCATCATTCGATCGGCGATGGCGGCAGGGCCCGAACCAGTCTGTCAGAATCGTGTAACCCGACGAGGCGCAAATATCGACCGCTGCTACAATGAAATCATGCAGAGCGAATGGCACAAGTATTCTCCCAGAGATCCGAAAACTCATCCCAGAGAAAATACCCGAGTCGAGGTGAAGTATGAGGATGGCACGCAGTTCTCTGGAGGGTACTCACGGGGACATTTTGTTAACGGCGGTGTCATCTCGGCAAATTCTGTTAACCTGCCCAAACGCTGGCGCTATACGTCATAGACTGAGTCCGCGACTGGACAGAAGCACCCGAACCGACTTCGGCAGCTAGGACGCAGCGGCGTAATGATCACCACAGCCGCTACCCCTTCCATCTGTTCAGGGAAACCCTCTCGTCAACCGAGGCGCTTTC
>Ga0206941_10260_pt1 | contig 13841 bp, 16 predicted proteins | sample Alteio_BWOrgHeat_9_FD_153251 | JGI IMG/M metagenome (GOLD analysis project Ga0206941, IMG submission 153251) | Enriched cells from forest soil in Barre Woods Harvard Forest LTER site, Petersham, Massachusetts, United States -... | ecosystem: Environmental > Terrestrial > Soil > Temperate forest >...
GTCGAGCAAAAATGTCAGGCTTACAGAGCTTATGCAGCAACAGCCACAGTCGAAGCATTCGACCGGGTGTGTAATTTGTTGAAGTGAAGTTGGTACACACACTGCGCATAAGTACTAACGCGTCACGGGGGTCACATCTCTACAACCTATAGGTTAGAGCACATCAGCGATTTTTTTACTATTACTAGCTAATAGCCCAGAAATTGAGCTGGTGGAAGTGTAGGCTAAAGTGAAAACAGTTACAAATCAAGTTATACTTTTTCATTTAGCCTGTGGGCTGTAGAGATGCGACCCCGGTTATTTAGCCTGTGGGCTGTAGAGATGCGACCCCGGTTACCACGCTAGAGCCAAGGTGTTAGCGATCTAAGCCATTTGAAAATGGCCAAAGTGAGTAGATATTCATGTCGCTATTATAATTTACTATTATAATAAGGTAGGTATGAACAAACTGCTGCGAAGAAGCGTATGATTGATATTAACGAAAAAATAAAAACTGTCGAATTATTAGAGTACAACTCTGAATGGCCAGCAATGTTTGAAAATGCTGCGGCTGAAATTAAATCCATTTTACAGGATAATTTGCTCGAAGTTCATCACATAGGTAGTACATCAATTCCCAATATTTACGCTAAACCAATGGTTGATGTGCTCCCAATTGTCAAAAATCTAAGCCTAGTAGATTCACTCAATCGTAAATTTGAAGCATTAGGCTATGTTTGCATGGGTGAGTATGGCATTCCTGGTCGCAGATATTATTGGAAAACCAAAACAAACAGAACTCATAACATTCATCTGTTTGAGCAAGGGTCTCCAGAAATTTTAGCTTATCTAGCATTCAAGGAATTTATGCTTGCACATGATGATTACGCGCAAGCTTATTCGCTTATCAAGCGCAATCTAGCAGAAGTTTTTTCTCAAGACATTGAAAATTATGTTAATGGTAAAGCCTCTTTTATTCAGATGATTGCTTATAAAACAGATACGGCAACCGCGTCTCAGTTGGCTGAAGATAATATTATTATTGAACCATATAATCCCGCGTGGCCTAAATTAGCCGAAGCAGAAATAAAAGGAATTAAAACGATTTCGAATCAATTGCCTCATATTTCAATCGAGCATTTAGGCAGTACATCTGTACCGGAGCTTTCTAGCAAGCCAATTATTGATATTTTTATAACGCTTGCATCTGTTAAAGAAGCTAATCTATGGATAAAGCCTCTAGAAACTTTAGGATATGTTTTTTGGCGTGAAAATCCAGATACTACACAGTTACGTTTTTTCAAAGGTATGCCGCCATTTGGAATGCAAAGAACGCATCATATTCATATTGTTGATGCATCAAATAACACGGTGGAACACAGAATTTTATTTAGAGATATTTTAAGGAATGATCAGAAAATTAGACTTGAATATGAATCTCTCAAACTTAAATTATCACAATCACATTCTATTGATCGTGAAGCTTATACTGACATGAAAGGAGAGTTTATTAAGAAGGTGCTGCGTGCCCATGGTTATTTAAAACCGATTACCCGTTAAACTTGAGTAGCTTCAGTGCGACCCCAATAATTTTATCCATCAACAAGTAAGCTTTGGTATGCAGCCATAACCCACAAAGCGCGACTTTTCTTTATCTTTTGGTAAATAAAAATCAAACACGCTCACGCCCCACATTTTTTTCTGCTTGTAAGTGCGGCCATCGCTTGCGCCAAACATAAGGCGCTCACCGTTTTTATTTTTTCCTAAATATAACATAACATGAGAAATAGAATGATTTGTTGCATAGGTACCAGACCAAAATAATAAATCGCCCGGTTTTAACTTTGAAAATTCCGGCGAATTAAAATCTTGATGAGTAACGTGATAAAGCACGCCATGTTTTTCAACCCAATCAAACATGCCTTCAGCATCTCGCGGCACGTTCTCTACATTGCTTTCATTTAATAAATAATAAATAGTTCCAGAACAATCCATGCCCTTATTTTTGGGGTCGGCAGAGCCATACAGATAAGTTAAATTCATTTTAGAAAGTTTAAGGGCATTATCAATAAGTTTCTTTACGGTGGGTGAGTAAGTTGAATAATCCGTAAGTTGTTCGATGGGGATCGGTTGCGTAATGGCGGCTTTAGGTTTTTCTTGCGCATATGAACATGAAATAAAAAAAACGAAAAAAATTATCGCTAGGTGATTAATCACATATAACTTATTTAATATATTAAATGTTCGGCTCATACAGTGATAGTAGCACACCTTGAAGGGCTCAGGTTATTATTTTGCCGCTACTCCAAAAACCCACAGTCCACCACCTCAGTAGAATCGCATGCTGCAATTTTTTTTTGCAGCCACTGCCAATGCTCATTTTCAACAGGGCTCCATGCATCTCGCGAGAGTACAATATTATTTTGTGAATCATCTCTTTCATAAATGCAGCGACCAGACTCTAAATATAGTGGGTTCCATTCAGCTTTACTGAATGTGGTGATGTGCAATTTAAAATTGTTAACGTCAGCATCAGAAGCGAGCTCTTCAAGGTCAACGTACAACGGCAGCCAGTGTGGATAGAGATTGTTTTTGATTTCATTAACAGTAGGGCAGTAGAAGGTAACGGAAATTGCAAAGACACTGCTGCAAAATAAAAGCATGATAAAAAATTTCAGTAATCGTGGCATAAAAAATTCCTTGTGTGAGTTAGTAATGGCAGGTGAGATTATATTTTATCGGCTAGCTTGAAATGAGAGTTGGTATTTTGAGGCAGGTTGAGTAATTTACTTTTTTAAGAAATAAATTTCAAGATAAAATATTAATTAGTGCCGAATTATTCATATCAAATTTTATTTGTAAGAGCCTAGGAAAAGTTGTTATATAAATAATCCAGTTAAGTAACAAAAATGGCCTCTTGCTCTATGTGCGAAATCTAGTTATATATAGACCAAAGAAATCAAATATCAAACGAGGTTGTCATGGCTGGATCGAATCGAGAGTCTAAAAAACACATTTTTAAAGAACCAGTTAAGCCCGTATTGCGTTCATTTGATTCAGCTAAATTTGCACAATGGGTTGATGCGGTGGCTGATTATACTAGGGCGTTAAATAACATGAACTGGTTTGCGACCCCTGCGGATGAGCGTGAAGGCCGTTTATTTTTGGAAGAAATTCCAGGTGCATCTCCTGAATTAGAACAAGCTCAAATTGTCCTCAATAACTTGTTTGCAAATAATGGGTCAGTACCTTATTTAATAGAGGCTTTTGAATCTTGCATTAAGTTGAGTTTTTCAGGCTGGAATGCAGTATTAAAATCTTTGCATCATCACAAACTTGACAATCTTAAATCAATCTCCCCGCCAGAATTCAAAAATAAAGTTTATTTTTTTATGGGGAGACATATAGCAGATGCGTTTTGTAATCCCATCAAACAATCAGAAAAGTGGTCGCTATTTTTGAAAGAACTTTCTCAAAAAACTTACGAACTGGTTTCGTCACAAATTTCAGATAATGTGGATAAATTAGTTCAACAACAAGTAAATGCTTTAGAAGAATTGATACTTGGCGCGGCTGTATATTGTCTACTAAAAAAATGGAATGATCATTATGTACCTAAGGCGGAAGAGGGAACGCCGGAAGGACGTATTAGTAGAGAAAAACAAAGAGTTTTATACGTTTTAATGAGCCCACTTTCTGCGACATTTCATGACAGCTCCGTTTTTTTGGAGCAACTTTTTTTAGAATACATGAACAAGAAGATAAGCATACCATTGTTGGCGTTGCGTATAGGAATCACGACTGAAATTGATGATCGTCTTTTAAAGTATGTGCATAAAGGTGAAGATTTAACACACATCCAGCAACTTAAACGGCGGCTCAAAAATGAACTTGATGAAAAACTTAAAGAGAAATTTAAAGATAGAGATGCTACCTCTTTAGGTAGTGAGGTTGATGACAGCCACTCTTCATCAACCGTAATTTCTTTGCCGGTTTCTGCTGGCAGATCACGAGCGATGAGTATGCCGCCAATACTGGGAGTAAAGCCATTTCTTTTGTCAGAGTCTCCTATGTTTCGTCTACGGCAAGCTTCGGTTTCGGATAAAAAAGATGAAAGCAATATAGAACCCATAGCGGATCTTAAATTATAACCGGGTGACGCCATGCGTCCTGCGAGAATACAATATTATTTTGCAAATCATCAAAATGAAAACGAGGAAAGCTATGTCTCAGCGATTTATATTTGGCGCTCTTCATGACGAAGAGTTTACTGAAGCCCCATCTGATCTACTCGATGATATTCACCCATTTGGCGACGATTTGTTAGAACCCATTGCATTCGAATTGTTTGCAGATTTTGATCCCTCAATTTTTTCTTTACCAATGTGTAATGCTGAACAGAAGATGGAACCTGAAATTAAACCAGAATCAGTAAATGAAGATTTATCTATTCAATGTATTAAACCTTATCGCGATAGTGATGTGATTGAGTTTGATCATAAAATAATAACATTTGGTGCTTTATTGAAGCGCGAAATGAAATTCTCGGATACAGGAAGAGAGGCATCACCCGCAGAAAAAAGGCGGTTAACAATTATAGATGAGCAGCCTTATATCGATGGCTGCAAAATGGATGTAAAAACAAAAAATGTTTTACCGCATTATCTCATTATTGATAATTATCAGCTTACCAGGGATGCATTTATCAAACGAAATTATGTGTTCGAATCGACGGGCGAAGTGGTTAATAGAGAGGAGAAAAGAAAAGCAAAATTTTTGCCAGATGGCGTCTATGTTGACGATAAAAAAATAATATATAATCCTAAAAAGCTTTTCAATCGCAAACGAAAATGGGTAGATATACAAAATGCTCATGTAGAGAGTGTTCATTCACTCACATGCCTGAATTCTCAAGAAGATAATTTTCTTTTTTTTGGCAAATCCATTCCTGGGTATACTGAAAATCCTGACGTTGATGCAAATGAAATAAAGCTGAAAGAGTTAAATCACATAGATAAAAAAATGAGAAAATAGCTATATTAACCTAATGGCTTTGTTGCATGCAATAAAGCCACTCCGGATGAAATAATCATCCGGCTAGTATAACAATAAAAAAATTGCTACACTCAAATAATCATTACATAACGGATTATGTTCATGAGCATGAAGAAATATTTCTTAATTTCCCTTATTTTATTATTTTCCTCGCAAAGTTATGCCGCTCCCAATTTTGGTCCAGTTGATATGGGGTCCTTTTACACCTCGCTTCCTGACATAAACCCTAGCGATCAACTCGGAAAATTGATTAAAGTTGAAAAAGTTGCGACGTTGCTCAAGCAAGCTCAAGCCTGGAAAATAGCTTATGTTTCCTCTGACACATTGGGCAATAAAACACTGGTGACGGGTATTATTGTCGCACCTCAAGGTAATACGATTAACCGACCGATTGTTGCTTGGGCGCATGGAACCACTGGCACCGCGCAAACTTGTGGTCCTTCGCAGGTATTAAACCCAGCGCAACCATTGAATCAATATTTTTTAATGAATGGAAATTCTTGGACTGATTTTGGTATTCCTGCGGTAGAGTCATTTATTAAAGCAGGTTATGTGGTGGTAGCAACTGATTATCAAGGGTTGGGTGGCGGCGGAAAACATCAATATACTGTGTCTGTTTCGCAAGCGCATGATGTTATTAATTCTATTCGTGCAGTTACTCAATTAAAAGAAGCGGCCGCTGGTTCAAGAGCTATTGTGTATGGTTGGTCGCAAGGTGGTGGCGCAACCATTACAACAGCAGGTCTAACTGATTATTTGCATGCGTCTGACTCTGTTTCTAACAAAATTGAATTAGTTGGTTTTGTTGCAATGGCGCCTTACGATATAGCAGTTACCTTTCCTGATAACATTAAAACAAATGAAGATGCAACCGCTTATCTGCAAAAATTAAGCGATAGCTTTGGCGCTAATGTTTTTAACTTCACTCATTACGCACAAAATTTATGGGGCATGGTTGCTGCGTTTCCAGATCTATCTCTTAATGATGTTTTAACTGCTGAAGGTGTTAAAGTAGTTAATGATGTGATGGCAAGAAAATGCATGCATGTTGCAGCAGATACAATTAATTTTTCATATGGAAATTCTTATAAAACCCTGCTTAAAAATAATATTACCCACGCCCTTACATGGGTAAATGATTATAAAAAGAGTAGCGTGCCATCAGTTAAACCCATGGCGCCCGTTATTATTTACTGGGGAACGAACGATACAACGGTTCCCCCTATCATGGGTAAATTATATTACGAACAAATGTGTAAATTAGGTGGCAATATGACGAGGGTGCAATTACCAGGAAATCAATCACACTTTACAACACCAGGCAGCGCCGAGCCGCTTTATATAAAATGGATAGCTGACAGATTTGCTGGCATTGCGCCATCGAATGGCTGCAAGCAACCTGTGGGATGAAGAGATTGCGACCCCTTAAAATTTTTATATTTTTGATTATTGCAATTAATAGCTTCGCATGAATCGCATTCGTATTTTGCGAGCATGCTGAAAATCACCAGCAGTGTAGGGTGTCTCTGCTGCGGCCAAATCAGATAAAAAAAGATGAGTAAAAAATAAAAAAGCGCCTATAACAAACCTCATCATCCCTCCTGAATTTTAAATATTGAATAATTTTTTCTTACGCATTATGATGCCAAATAAATGGATATGGATATCTTCATGGACAAGCTCAAGTATTGGATTATTTTTTTAGCCGCACAATCTTTTTTTGCTTCATCGGCTTTGTATGCCTTAACAACGCTCCATGTCACATTAAGCTCTGATAATAATCCGGGCGGTATTGGAGATGTGGGTGATCTCAGATATTGCTTGAACACAATGAATCAAGAGTTAAACACGACACCCGATGATTATGCGATTGTTTTTGATTTTCCAATGACTATTCAGCTAAATGGTCTTCTACCGATTATTAACAATTCCTCAAATTCGGTGAATATCACCATTGGCAACACAGGTTCTATTCCTACTGTCACCATCGATGGTAATAGCGGCGCTTACAGCGGATTTTTCATTCCAACGGGGAATGTGACAATCCAAAACATAAATTTTCAAAATCTCAGCGCAAAAGGCGGTAATGGCGGAGATGGTATTGCGGGCGCGGGTGGTGGTATGGGTGCGGGAGCCGCAATTTACGCACCTCAAACTTTTTTAAACGGCTCGAATCCTTCAATCATTTTGCAAAATGTAGCAATAAATAATTGCTCTGCGGTTGGTGGAAATGGCGGAAATTATTTAGGTATTAGCTCTACAGGTAATGAGGGCGGCGGAGGTGGCGGTGGATTCGCCGGCAATGGCGGTTCTATTGCAATCACAGGAATCACTGGTGGCGCGGGCGGCGGTGGCTTTGGTGGTTTTGGTGGGGATGTCACTCTTGATTTTAGCAACCCAGCAGGTGGCGGCGGTGGTGGAGGTGGTGGCTTGGGATCTCTCGCTACCCTAGGTACCCTCACCAATCTGGGGAATGGCGGAGCGGATAATAGCTTAGGACAAGATGGAAACGGCTATGGTCTCGCCATTACCGCTGGTTCTGGTGGAGCAGGTAATGCTGGCGGAAGTAATGCGGGCGGCGGGGGAGGAGGAGCTGGCTCACCTTCTGGAGGCGGCGGCGGAGGAAGTGCGGGGGATAGTGGATTGCAACCTCAAGGCAATATCCCACCACTTAATGCAAGAATTAATGTAAAAGCATCCAAAGGCGTTATAAAGCCACACAGAACTAGCCTCAGATCTTCCGGCGGCGGTGGCGGAGATGGCGCGGGTGGTGGCGGTGGCGGAATTGTCTCAACCGGCATTTCAAATAACGTTGATGGGCAATCAGGAAATGGTGGTTATGGCGGTGGTGGTGGCGGTGCTGCTGGCACTGGCTCATATGATGCCGCTTACTCTGTGCAAGGTGGTTCTGGAGGGGTTGGCGGTGGCGGCGGAGGCGGGGGTGTTAACCAATCAGGCCAGACATCTGCCGAAGGCGGCAGTTCTCTAGGGGGCGGCGGAGGCGGTGGTGGCGGCCCTTCCAATGGTCTCACTGCTTTAGGTGGAAATGACACGGGAAATCTTGGTGGCGGATCAGGCGGAGCTGGCTCCAATAATTATGGATCAGGTTTCGGCGGCGGTGGTGGTGGCGGAGGGAGTGGTCTCGGCGCTGCTATTTTTGTGGATAGCAGTTTAAATTTCACTATACAAGCGCTTTCAGGTATTCCAACTATTTTCAATACAACAAGTAACACGACGCAAGCGGGAACGCATGGAACAGGCGGTAGTGGAGGCGGTTCAGACGGTTTAGATGGATCAGCATTAGGAAATAGTATTTTCCTGCGCGCGAATTCTTCTCTTACATTCATGGCGAACGACGCGAGTGATCTCTTAACACTCGGTAGCGAAGTTGCTTTTGTGGATGACACCTCTTTCGGCGGAACTGGAACCAATGTTTTTGTTAAAGGAAATGGAACGGTTATTTATAACGGTACAACGGATTATCAAGGAACTGTCACAGTCAATAATGCGAATTTCAAAGTGAATGGACAAATCAGTGAAGCGTCCATTTTAGTCTGCCGAAACTCAAGCTTTAGCTCGCAAAGAGGAACGCTTAGCGGAATTGGAACCATGACCGGCAATGTCTCTGCTAATTCCGGGACGATTTCTCCAGACGTGGGTGGAACACTCACGCTTGGTAGCTTGTTCCTCAGTTCAGCAGGTAGTGGCGCCCTTGGAAGTCTTGTTCATATCGATATTAATTCCAGTGGCAACACTTCTTTAGTTGCTGTGAGTGGTTCTGCATCGTTAGCGGGTAATTTGGAAATTAATTTAGATGCAAATGCTCCCATTGGAACATACACCATACTGACTTCATCGGGTATAACCGGTACTTTCGATTCAGTCACCTTTACGGGAAAAACGCCGAATTATACGCTCTCTTATTTACCGGTCGGCGCTCCTACGTATGTGCAATTTGATTTTAAGGGTTACTCTTCATCTGTTGACATACCAGCGACAGTAAATGGATCATCCGTTTATAATCCTGCGGTTGTTTGTTGTGGTCGACCCGTTCTCTTGGGGCCTTTACCTATACCGGGACCCGGAGCCACGGTTTATTCTGTTACCGCTCATACAGGTATTGTTACTTGTCAGATTGGGCAGACGAGTTCTCAAACCTATTTAAGAATGCAAGGTAAAACCGGTTCTTGCACTATCGTTGGCACGAAGAATGGTGTCGTTTCTAATCCTTTAACGGTCATAGCAGCAGCATGAATAAACTCTCGATAATTACCACCAGTTTTTTGATCGCAATGAGCATGGCTGATATAGCTCATGCTGATAACAAATGGACAGGATTATATGCGGGGGTGAATGCGGGATTCGCATTTAACGATGCTCAATTATACTCGCAACATTTAGGTTTCACTCTTCCGAGTGCCACATGCAATACCAGTTCAAATTATTCAACTCCCTTTTCTGGTGCGCAAGTGGGTTATGCGTATCAATTCCCCAATTATATGGTGACAGGTGTAGAAGCGAACGTTACTTTCAACGCTAATCAAACAGAAAAATTAGGTTGTCACAGCCCCTTTACTACGACTGTTTACGATCACTTCGAATTTAGGGATCAGATGCAAGCTTCTATTAAGGGCCGAATAGGTCGCGCTCTGAATTGGAATAAAAATATTCTTCTTCCGTATTTAACAGCGGGAGCTAGCTTCGCCAATTTGGGATTAACCTACCATAATGAAGTAGGTGATTATTATTCTACAAATACAACAGAGCCAGGCTTCTTAATTGGCGCAGGTGTAGAATGGGCTTTTATGCAACATTGGTCATTGCGCGCAGAATATTATTATATCGATTATAATACTCTCAAGTTGAGCATACCGAATGTTTATGGATTAATAGATCCTAACGGGGGTGCTAAGGTTAATCTCAGTTCCAATAATGTTGCGGTAGCGGTTAATTATTGGCTGTAGCCCGTACATGTTTTGTATGTACGGGAGCGCTAATAGCGACCGCATCTCCCGTACATACAAAACATGTACGGGCTACAACTATTTTTTTCTCATGTTGTTTCTCATGTTGTTTGGTGAGTTTTCTTGACCAGATTTATTTACGTTTTCTACAGCCGAATTAATTTTTTGTATGTTTTGCATAACAGTTTTGGCTACATTTGAAAGTTCTTTATTTGATATTTTTTCTCCAGTACGATTTTTTAACGCTGTTAATGCTTTAGAAATTTCTAAACTGGGGCCATCGACTGCAGAATTGAATTTTTTAATATTTTCATTCGGCATGTTATTTTCACGCATGTTATTTAATGTATTTTGTTTTTTTGCAAATGTGGTTTCAAATATCTCTTGTAGTTTTGAGATTTGTTTGTCGAGATCTTTATGGCTGGCTTTTTTATCTTCTCTAAGTGCAAACGGATTTAATCGTGTCATATTGCCCCCTTTTTTATTTTGTCGCTATCTTTTTTGGACGTGTGACCAATTATTGTGATAATTTTCTAAGTTATATAATAAGTATAGCAGCCCTAACTTTAGGTTTTATTTATTTAAATCAGATAGTTAAATACTAACTACACTTTCAAAACAAGTTGGGATCAATTACGTTTTGAATTATCCGAGCAACCTTTTGAACAAATTGAGTTAACAGATCAAGAGCAAAATAATGTTACTAAACGGATTAGTAATGATGAACCATTAGATTCAATTGAAATTAATACGCATAATGGTCGAGCCATAGATAGATTTAATCAGTTTTATATTCATACCGATGGTACCATGTTAGCCGCTGGCCGAAATGACTTTAGCTTATTAGGGGTAAATATTAAAAGACGTAGAAAAAGTATCGCGACGTATTCATCCTGTAGTGGGAGTGCCAAAAAATAAATCTGTTAAAAAAATAGTAGCTGATTTGTCAGGCACAATTATTATTATGACAGACGGAAGTTGTTATACCTCTGGCAATATTACATTTCGACCAGTTGCTAGATATTATCCTGCTTTTGAACCAATTGAAATGGATAACAAGCTTATTAAGGATGCCCAAATACTATCGCACAAAATCATCTTCTTGACCGATGATGGCTTAATTTATAAAGTTTGGGATGATAAATATAATGTTATGCAATTATCTCAACGTATAACCGAAATATACGGCAATTATTTTTTACTGTTTATGAGGTCGGCGTCTAATAATATTTATCTTTATACTTCCTATACCCCACAACCTGTTTGTTTGACTCCCTATTTAAATCGTGTTTTATCTAAAGCCAAAGAAAAATCTATTAGCTATTCAGTAAATGATGTAGTACTTACTGATTTACCTTCTGATATTTTAAACCATCATATTTTTAACTCGCTTAGTTATCAAAGTATGTGATCTTTGCGGATGACGTCTAGGTTTTTTAGTCAGAGCGCTTCTTTAATAAATATCCAAAAAAATACCAAGCAATGGGATATCTATGTAAACCATGATAAATATAGTAATGATATTTTATTTTTATATCAGAATAAGGTATTTAAGCTTGATCAGAGTGGTGATGGGTTTACTTTGTATCCTAAAAAATCACTTATTTTTGCTTATTCCCCCTCGCAGCATGGGTTGGTAAACTTGCGGCCCGTGCTTGATCTTGCACTGAAAGATCCATCGCAATTACAAGAGAATAAAAGCCGTGTTACATCGAGGAGGTTTTAGCTATCTGCTTTACATGTTATTTTATTTTTCATTTAAATCAATAATCTTGGATATAAATATAGGTAGAATGATGGTCACAACAAGACAAGAGACTTTTAGGTTTTTGTTAATAGAGTTTGCACTTGTTTAACCCCGGAATAATTTTTTAAAAAGCAAAAAATCATTCCGGGCTACATTTAGCTACGGCGTTTTTCCAGTTGAATTTGAAGTGGTGTTATCATTCGAGTGGGTCGTTGAATTGTCATTGGTCGTTGTGCTGGGTGTTGCGTTACCGTTGGTCATTGTATTAGGTGTTGAGTTACCATTGCTGGGTGTATTAGCCGTGTTGGTTGTATTAGCTGGGCTTGTAGTAGTAACAGCGGGATTTACTGTGGCAGGTGTAGTAACGGCAGGTGTAGTAACGGCAGGTGTCATTTGGGTTGTTTGAGCAGTTACAACAGTTGAGCCATTATAAAGATACGCAATAATAATAATTGCGAGAACAATTATAAAACCAGCAAAATACATCCCATTAGTAGCATTCGCTCGTTTTTCGCGCTCGCGATCATCTTGATTCAGTCTTTTATTTGGATTATTTTCCATGGTCATTCCCTCGAAATATTAAAGTGATGCTATATTATACTTGTTTTATAAATATTAAATCATTATGGATATGTATTAAGTAGAACCCTAGGTGTTTGTTATTTAAGAACATTGCACTTTATGAACTTCTTGCATATTCTCGAGCATTTATTCTATTCAAGCCATATGACGGCCAGCTAGATTTTTTAATTAACATCGGTATGCAATAATTTTTTCACCTCTCTATCAAAATCACTCTCAAGCAATCTATCTTGTTCTTTTCTATAAATTTCATATTCTTTTTTTGCTAGCGTTTCTGCAAGATCGTGGCTGATTTTGCCAGCATGATTTAACACTTCATGCGTATTAAATTTTAAAAACGCATCTAATTTTGTTGCCCAATTTTCATGTGCATAGCAATGCAAAATGTGTTGCTTGAGAGCTGCTTACTCGATAGCCAACTGATAAAATTGCGTCCAGATTGTAGTATTCAATTTCTCTCGTAACGGCTCTATTGCCTTCATTTTGAACACGTGCAATTTTTGCACTTGTTGAATTTTTATCCAGCTCTTCTTCGGAATAAATATTCTGCAGATGCTTGGTGACAACAGTACGGTTAATGCCAAAAAGCTCTCCAATTCTTGCTTGTGTGAGCCAGATAGTTTCATCCCGCAAAAAAACCTCTACCTTTACATTACCATTTGGTGTTTTATAAAGTAGAAGCTCGGTAAAAATATTGTCAGTTACAATATTTTGATTTTTGCTTTTCATAATATCTTTTTCCAATCTAATTTTCTCGTTGCTGGCCAGATATTATCAAATACAACGTATTGCATGTAAATAAAAATAAGGTAAGATCGCTAAAAATAGCGAGAAAAAATGGAAGTGATTTATTTAAATGGAAAACATAATGGAACAATCAGCAGATCAACTGTGTTCTATCGCACTAACAGCGCTGCAACAAAATAACACGGCAGAAGCTATTCAGTTTATGCAGCAGGCTGTAAAGATGGCACCTGAAACAACTTTATATAGGCGTAATTTAGGTGAGCTATTACGTCGAGCAGGGCAGCTGGAAGCAGCTATCACTTCTCATACAACAGCTGTTAATATGGAACCGCAATCGGCCGAGAATCATTTTCTATTGGGCTTGGCGTATAATGACAATCGTCAATTCTCATTAGCTATTCACCATTATCATACTGCGCTTTCCTATAATCAAAATGATGGTTTCACATGGAATAATCTTGGCGCATCGCTTGAAAGCATGGGCGATAAACAAACCGCCAAAGTTGCTTATGCAACAGCAATCGCTTTAAACTCTAAACACGCTGAGGCGCAAAATAATCTTGCGGCTATTTATAGCGAAGAAGGTCGGCTCGAAGAGGCGAGCATACATTTTGCAGCGGCAATTTCAGCAAATCCTGAATTTGTTGATGCGCATTATAATTTATCGTTAATAAAGACTTACACGCTGGATGATCCGCATTTAAGTTATCTTGAATCTCTTACGCAAAAATCAAATCATTATTCAATATTAAACCGGATTCGCTATT
>Ga0206941_10261_pt1 | contig 13783 bp, 8 predicted proteins | sample Alteio_BWOrgHeat_9_FD_153251 | JGI IMG/M metagenome (GOLD analysis project Ga0206941, IMG submission 153251) | Enriched cells from forest soil in Barre Woods Harvard Forest LTER site, Petersham, Massachusetts, United States -... | ecosystem: Environmental > Terrestrial > Soil > Temperate forest > O...
GCATGTCTTCAAATCCCATGAAAACGTTATTAATAATAGGCTTCTCGGATTTAACTTGTAAACGCTTGGACCATTCTACGTCTTGTTTTTCATCAATATTTTTCCCTTCAATATTCTTCTCTTCATTGTTGATATTGCGAGAACATTGGACAATGGGATAAGAAACTTTATTAGTAGAGCATCTAACGCTGCTGATAATTTTATCGTCAGTTCCTCTGCTACCTTTAACTACTACAGCATTAGGATTGAAAACATCATAATTCTTGTTGGCTATGGCTCGACTGTCAACATAAAATGTTCGAGGTTTGTTTCCACAGATGGAGACTAAAGTTGGTAAAGTACATTCTGATGATGGTTTCTTAGCGCGTGGATACTTATTTCTTCCGTTTTTCCCATTTCTCGAATAGCGATTATTTTGACTAGAGTGTAATGCTTCTTCTGCTAATACCTGTCGTCTATGAAGAAACCATATCACGCCTAATACTAAAAGAATTTTCAAGATAGTGAATGCGACCAGTGTTTTGAAGGCAGTGGTTTTCATAAGACCAGAAGCGGTAACAGGAATTCCTCTTGCCTTGGCAGTATTTTTCAATAGTTCCTTCTCATACAAAAAGAAGGAAATAATCATTAAGATGATTATTATAACGAGAATCCAAATGATAATGGTGTTGCGACGGATGGATCTTTCCGCAACCAATTCAGCTTCAGTCTTCTCTTCATTCCCACCATGATTATCGTTATTATGATTGTTATTACTATTGTTATTGTTGCAGGGATTGGTATCGTTACATTCCTGATAATTAATCATATATTCAGTACGTAAGTCGCTTCCGCCCAACAACACATCTTGATAAAATACTGCAGGATGAAGCACAATTCCGTTCGCAAATCCATGAACTACAAAATCACCATAGATAGAATCTATGCCTCGATTGAAATATTTAGCATTATAGACACTGTTAGTGTTTTCAAAACAATGATTCATAGCTTTCAGAATCCTACAGGCGAAGGAGTTTTTGATGGCGAAAGCATGAGTGCATGAAGGAGCAACTGCTCGAAATATATTATCCCTGATATTTATCATTTTACCGCATGTCTCCAAACATTTCCCCAGATATATAATATCTGAAGGTTCGTGTTTATTTAGACGTGCTAATTCATATAGAGTATTCTGGAAAGAAGTTTTAGATTTAACCGCGCTCACTACATCGTCCTCAAAAACTAAAGTAAAATGCTCCTGCTGAGAATGAGAAGCAGCTAAAGCAATAATACATAAATGACTTAATAAACATCCTAATTCTCCTGGCCGTAGTAATGGAAATTGATCTGACCACCACGGTTGTGTCTCGATCAATTGTTTACCATTAATAGCGGAAAAGCGTTCGTAGTTGATTCCTAGTTCATCCAAGGTGTGTTTAGCGGATTTCATACGATCTTCTCTACCATCTAAGTTAATCACGAACCCCAATCCGAAAATATTAGTATCAATTGTATCTTCAACATTAACGTTATTACTGATTTTGTATTTGTGGAAACTGTAATAACGGTTGATTTGCGACGAGGTTAAAGCATTAGTATCATCTATGAGCTTCAAGAGCCTCCTTTTCATATGCAAGCTCATCCTCTACTAGTACATTTATATATTTATATTCTTATTTTAGCTTGACTTATTTTTTACCCTTGGCTTATTTTTTTTTTACCCTTGGCTATCGTTTTATTTTAACATACATCGCAATATTGCATGTTAAATTTGATTAGAGTGGTGTGCGTCTTCTGGCGTAACGCACACTGCTCGCGACTTTAGATTTAGTATCTTTGGTACCGTAAAATAACTTATTGAAGCTAGCAATTACTTTGGCACGAATAACTCCGTTAGCAAAGAGTTTATTTCCGACGAAATATCCTGCGTTATTAGCCAGAATATCAAACATTTTCTTCTGGTCGGTTTCAATATATCGAGGATCGCATCGATCATAACCCATATAATCTTCAAATAATTCCCATGCTACTTGTAAAGTAAAAACAATAGGCCAGTTATCAGGCATGAAGAAAGCCAAGAAGAAATAAAATGTAAAATGTAATAAATCCCATTGGTTACTGCTTAAACCGTGATCCCTACCTTCGAATCGCATTGCCACGCAAAACAATATTATAACTAATATTAAATAAGCTACTAAACCTTTGAAATCGATCTGTTCTAGATGTAAATGTCGTGCTCTCTTATCTGTGAGTAACACCACTATAATAATTATCACTAATACTACAAAGTAGCGATAACGAAGAGGATTCGACGGATGTGAAACAGCATTCTCTGTTATCTTCTGCCAGAAACATCGTTTATCGTCTTCGGGAAACGATTCATTTAGAGGATTAGATTCTCTGTAGGCGGATTCACAGGTAGTGATTCTTTCCCACATGGTCATTCTCCTCTCACACATCTTTACCTATCGGTTACTAATTGTATTATCTTTATCGTATCTTTTTAATCTGGAAGTATTATTGTGTTCGCATTTCAAGCAAAGGCAATTTTTAATTCGTGTTAATTGATCGTTCAAAAATAAAAATATAATTTTTACAGTAGTGAAATTAAATTTTCACTAACGCGTTATTTCGATAATGGATTCGACGTTTAAAGATGATGCTTGTATTATTATACCTCTTACTTCAGATATGAGTTTTGATAATTCTGTTCGAGTCTTATGTTTCCCTAACAATATTCCCGATCATATTACACATTTAATTTTAAAACCAACAAACTCATCAGATCCAATAAAATCTCTGCATTCTACTAATGATTCGAAGAAGAGACAACCGACAGTAACGCACATTAGAGAATTTAATTTCATTGTCAAGTTAGCAAGCTTGGAACAATTATTTCTCAGTGCTAATTCTCGTTTCGATAGTAAAACTATGTCTATTATTACATGCAACAGAACTATTGACACTCTCGAGTTTCGCTCCGTCAAGTTCAATCTCAAACACGGAGCAACGTATTCCACACCTATTACTCTTGTTACTGTTGAAGAAAGAAACAATATGTTATACGATGCTAAAAATACGGTTATAGGAAGATTAAGAAGAATCTTAGAAGGATTAGAGATCAAAAGATTAATTTTCAATGATTGTGATTTGTCTGAAGAAGATATCGAGCTTATTATATCTTCTAGTTGCAATAAACTAACCTCTATAGCATTCAAGGATGTGAACTTAAAATACGAACACAAAGAAGCTATTGTTACTGCTTTAGAAAACTATAATTCTCGATTGACACGAATAGTGGTTCTGGAAGAGAATGACAATAACAGTAAAGATATAGAAACGAATATTCACGATGTTGCTCTTTGCTCGGATTATCCAAGAAAAGATGGTGGCATTACTAAGATTGTTCCTGCTGAACAAGATATGAGCGATAATAAAATAAAGATTTATCTAGCGAGAAATGAGAGTTATCAATTAGCTCATGATGCAGTTTTAGAATTTCTATGTATAAAACGTTATATTTCAGATAAATCGTCTCTACTTATTGTAGTTGACAAGAATATCGTGCTTGCTATCGCTAAGAGAATTTACAACAGTAGAAACGATAGAGCGTGGCTGAATAGAGTTCTAATTCAAGATTCTATTTACGCCGAATACGTTCAATTTTCAAAAGCGAAATAAAATTTCAACAAACTAATCTAAATTCAAATTTATTTGTCCTAAATTTGAAGTAATGTTACCATCAAACTCGTCTTCATCGTCTAATGATAATTACGTAGCCTATTCTATCCCTTTGGTAAAATATGATAGTTTGGTGGGTGCTGATTCGCGCATCAAAGTTAATTTTCCCAACAGAGCTCCACTTCATATCAATTATATTACATTAGTAGCTGAACGGCAAGAAAGACGATTATATGGAGATATTAACTCTGATGTACGATATATTGAAAAATTCGACCATAAACCTCAAATATATTACGATCGAGTACTGACGACTGCTTTCACAATGGATATGTTTCTAGATTTTCATGCGTTGGCTATCAAGGATGATACAGATAAACATCAATATGGATTAAACCGTAAAACAGTAGAGAGAAAAATAGACGAGTTAGAATTTCATTCTGTACAATTCAATATAGCCAATAATATTACTGCTTTCACCAGTAAAACTCGCTACAGACATAGATTCAAAGAAATTATTGAGTCTTTAGAAGTAAAATCTATGACTTTTACTAATTGTATCGTAACAGGTAAGAATTTAAAACTACTCCTGAAAACTAACTGTAAAACATTAACTTCTTTGACCTTAATAGAACATTATCTTACACTCAAAGACAAACAAACTCTAATAAAAGGCCTATCCAAAAATTTTTGGATCACTACTGTTACTGTAATAGATTATGTATATGTAGCCAGTAGAAAAAATAATAGAACCCGTGAAGATTTCGGATCGATATTTAACATAAAGAATGACAATAATAGATCTATGACTATTCATGGAATTCATCAAATTTACGACTTAGAAATTCTTTCTCGAAACGATCGCTATTATTTCGATGAGAATATACAATGGGAACAAGAATTAAACGTAAAATTGAAATCGCTGTTTCTGCGAAACAAAGGTTATCAAGTAGCGCATGACTCGACATTACAATTTCTTCTCGTAGCAAGACATAAAGAATCTGTGTTGTTGAATTATATTGATAAGAACATTATTGTGAAGATGGCTAAGTTGTTGTATGGGACGAGAAATGACGAGGAATGGATCTCATCGCTTCTATAAATTATCGTCATTATAGACAAAGAAGTTAAAATATCAAGGTGTTTAAAAAAGTTAAAATCGAAAGAATCGTCTCCTAAATAAATCAATTAAAATTCAAGTATAGAATTTGAATATATCATCTCTTGTTCTTTCTTGTTTCTATCTCATGTGAAATGGATAAATCTGACAAGAAGAATTATATAGCCTACATAATAACTCTTGAAGCTATAAATGATAAGGTAGATTATCCCGATGATATTTCTTTTCCAACTGCTGCTCCGAAGCATATTAATAGTATCTTATTCGCTCCTAAAGATCGATACGAAAGATTGCAAATTATAAGTCATCAATATAGTCATAATATTCAAGAATTACATTATCGTCCGATAGCATTATATGTTCGTCACAAACAAATTGTTTTCACTTTGCATCTGTTGGAAAAATTTTTCCTTTTATCATCTGAACCTTATTCTTATCCTCATCTCGGAGATTTAGATTGTAGAATGCCGAGAACTATAGACGAACTTGAATTTAATTCTATAAACATAGTCTTAACGAATAATCTTAACTCTAATATTCAAGGCGAAGTCGTGGCCGATATCGTAGTAACAAACACTTTACGGAAAATAATAAATATCCTACAGGTTAAGAAGTTGACTCTAACTGAGTGCAATATAACCAACCACGATCTCGGATTACTTATTTCTTCCAATTGTAAAAATTTAACTCAAATTACTTTCAATAGATGCAAATGGAGCACACGTGACAAGGCAACAGTTATTGACAACGTTATCAATAACACTTGGTTGAGAAGTGTCGAACTTATTGATCCTATAAGCCAAACAAAAAGTTCAAATCATTATTATCATAGTGGCATGGAACATATTACATGTGGTTTACATGAATGGAACATTTGTGACGAGAGATATATCGGTAAAACAGTGATATTAGAGGAAGAGTATCTAAATATCAAACTTAAGGAATGTTTGACACGTAATAAAGGATATGAGACGGCATATCAGGCCTGTTTGCAATTTCTCCTTATAGCAAAACACAAGAAATGCAATGACATCAATTCTGTCGATAAGAATATCATCGTGAAAATAGCTAGAATGTTGTACGGGACAAGGAACGAGAAGGAATGGACTCTAGTAGTTCTGTAATTTTTACTGCGATTCTTTTATAAATCATTACCTACTGATGATATTGAAATAAAAAGAAAAATCAAAAACGAAGGAATTATCCGTTAAATAAATTATTCAAATTTTTCTACGAATTTGAATATAATAACTCTTCATTCTTATGGAGGAGAACGACGTATCCGTTGAGAAAAAATACGTAGGCTATATAATCGCTCTTAAAATCGAAGATAAATCGATAGAGTATTGTAGTAACATTCCTTTTCCAACCTCTGCTCCAGAACATATCGACCGTATTGTATTCACTCCAGAATCCCGTCAAGAAGTACTTCAACATATTGGAGAGCGATGCGACGTTAATATTCAAGAATTAACCTTTGAGCCACCCGTGTTATATGGTGCACATAAACTAATGTGTTTTAACTTGAACTCGTTGAAACAATTTTATCAATTATCGTCTGAAACTCGTGATTATATAGGTCCAAACAGTACAACTCAAATTTTATCGCGAACTATAAATGAGTTAGAATTTCATTCCTTAAACATAGTCCTAACCAATAAAGATAGATATAAAGTCTATGGTGAAACTTTTGGCGCAGACACTATAATAGCTACCTTACAAAAAATTTTAACCAATTTAAGGATCAAGAAATTGATTCTCACCGAATGTACTATAAATAGCGAAGATATCAAATTACTAATTTCTTCTAATTGTAAAACTTTGACAACGCTTATCTTCAACAGATGTAAATGGAACATTACCGATAAACGAGTAATAACTAATGCTATATTAAATAACCTACGGCTGAGAAATATTCAACTTATCGACCCTACTAATTATAGTGCAAGTGAACGTCGATATTATATGAGTTCATCCAGTACCCTTAATGACATTAAGATGTCACATGAAATATACGATAATAATATTTATAAGGACGATCACCATTATAAACCTATTATAAAAGAAGAAAGAGAAATGAATATAAAGTTAAAAGCATGTCTGATGAGAAACAAGGATTACGAAGCGGCATATCGCGCCTGTTTACAATTTCTTCTCATAGGTAGATATACGACATCCATTCTCAATACTGTCGACAAAAACATACTTGTACTGCTGGCTAAAATAATATTTGCGACTAGAAACGATGAAATTTGGTCCAACGTTTCCCTTGACTGATTTTATAAGCTTATTTGACACTTTTATTTAACATTCATTATAGATGTTAAATTTATTTCATAGTAAGTATTGTTTATGGCGAGCGTGAGAATTTTTGTGTCTCGTAATGTTTGAATGTTAGGGGCCGTTTAGGCCCCACATATAACAAGAGGATGCAAAAATTACTCGAAAGCGAGCCCACTACTGGGTGGAGCTGACGTTGAAGACTTGTAAGAACTTTGGTGCCAAGCTCAAATCTCCCACGTAGACGTTGCTGTTCTTCTGTCCCTTCTTAGTAAGACCAATTTCCTTCATCTTTTGTTCGACGATTGACATCTCTCCTTGCCATTGAACGCGTTGAGTGAATTGTACTTCCACCAATTTACGAGGATCAATTAAATTCATGTTGGGATTGACTTGAAGAGCAGCACATACTTCAGTCATCTTTCCTGCTGGGAAACGATATCCCTTCATGTGTGAATTGTAATGTCCATTGAGAGTCTTCTTTAAGGTCTTCTTGAGTTCCTTGCGAACCTCTTCGCTTCCTCCGGTGGCGACGACAAAGAAACAAGCCCCTCCTGTTCCTGGTTCGAACTTAATTGACAGGGGCTTGTCTTCGGCGGGTTGAGCAGCTACCGCAGCTTGAGCTTGTCCATTTGGCACTTGATTGTTTTGCAATGTTGGTTGTTGTAATCCTTGAAGAGTTTGCATTTCTGAGTGATTTGTAGTTAAATCGATCGAAAGAGTGATTATTTATCGTTGGGGATATCGAAAGCGAAATGTGCTTTGATGTAAAGTTTTGATTCAGGGCAGTATAAATCTTTAAAGTCGATTTTTGCCTCACTTTCTCAAATTATTAAGACTAAAAACGTCTTCAACATAAATTTAAAGCTCTAACCCGGGTCGGCATTGTCCCTAGCAATAATTCGAACTTCATCTCAATCAGTAGAAAATCACGTCATAATTACCACCCTCCATAACATCCATTATCACACGCACGTACATAATTATTTTAACGCAGTACAGATTACGTTAAATTTTACAACCATTGAAATATTTGATGTCATATCAGGGCCGGAGGCCCATCCGAGCGAAGCGAGGTTGCAAGCGTGAGATTTTTGTTAGCTTGTAGTTGGCTTAGAATCACGGGCCGTCTAGGCCCGATTCTAAAACGAAAATAAGAAAAATACTCGAAAGCGCGCAGGGCTCTGCTTTACATAGAGCCAAGTACATACGTAGAACCATCGATTTCTTTATTTGTAAAGAATCTAAACGCGTCCACATCCAGTACCTCGGCCAAATTGAGGTGACAATATCGCTCGTAGGGTCTATACATAGGTATAGCCACCATATCCATGAATTTGGAAATATTACTTCGCGTAGCTGAAGTCTCTCTTCCTATATAATATCTACTAGAAGGATTGTTTAAAGTTACACTTTGTCTTCCTCCATCACGTTGTATATGTTGTCTATATTCAATGGGTCCAATAGTTTTCTCTGCTTTTTGGACGATATAATCAACTACACTTTCTACTGTGCGTTGAATTTCTATCCATTCTTTACTTGACATTTTTCTTCCATTTCTATCGGCATGAGTTACTCCTGCAGGAGTCTTAATAATAACACTATAAATCATATAGGCTACAAAAGTCATGATATCATAGCTTCGACCAAATCTAAAAGTTAAATTCCAATCATCGTTACGTTTGTTATATACTTTCTCTGCGACGATGCTGGGCTTCCCGTACTTAGCTGCAAAATCAAAATCTACTACTTTCGCTACCAATCCTACGTTGCGATGAGTATATTCCTTCTTTCCAGTCTTGAAGCAATGATATTTGACGCTATCTACTTTTGTCCCTCTATAACTAATACTTCTTCCTTCTTTATCAGGACCTATAAATTTAACCATAATATTCTTAGCATGCATATCATTATGAACAACTTCCTCTTTGTTAAGGAAATTCATGGAAAAGAAGGTTTGAAATAATATGACTCGAAAATTATCTGATGTTAAATATGGACTATCAATAAACTTAGACATGGTCATCTCTAATTTTTCGGTCACGGCATAACCTTTGTTTCCACAAACAAAGAATCCTTCGAAATAAGGAAAAGTAATAGAATAGCTTCCGTCTTTGGTTTCACCAGCATAGAATGAATGGAACAACGACGACATCACAATTTCATTCAATGAAGAGGACAAAACATAAACTCCATTGTTATAACGAGGAGCCTCAGCGACTTTAAATTCTTTTATTACTACTCGCAATCCATCATCGTCTCCATCTAAATCTTGTTCTTTTATGTCGTAGACTACACCCGATTTACCTTTACCAAGAATTCTTCCCGGAGTGAATTCAGTGCAGGTTTCATGTCCGTTTAAGAAACGCAAATTGATAGGTTTAGCACTTCGAACTAGATCTAGAATCTCAGAAGGAGATTTCGTGTATCCTAACTCCACCAACTGTCGTTCGTACTCGTCGTTTTCCTCCTCCGCGTTATCCATATTAAGAAAAGAGAAAATAAAATCGAATTAGCTATTGTTTTAATTTGAATTGGGAATGATTTTTATGTAGAGGAAAATAGATTAAAACTGATAAATTATATAAAGCGTGCTCTAATTTAATAAAAATTCCCTCTGTTAGCGGTAGCATAGTTCTAATAAAACTCTCATTTGATTCTTTAACTTCTTACTAGGAAGAGAATGGTATTGATAATAGCTGTAGGGGATCTCCATTTTAAGAAGGACAACCATAGCACGTCGGATTTAGTGGTGAATAAAATCACAGAGCAGATCGTGAAAGCTGCTCCTGATGTAGTAGTCTTCTTAGGAGATATCTTAGATACTCATGAACGCATAGATATGAAAACTCAAAATAGGGCAGTTAGATTTATCAAACATATTGCTACTATATGTCCGGTAGTGTTATTGATTGGCAATCATGATCGACCTGATAGTACTACTTTTCTTACCGAAGAGAGTTCTTTTTATTCTCTAAAGGGTTATCCTAATATTCATGTTGCCGATCGTGTCTTATCTTTTAAATTCGAAACTGAAGGAAGTAAGGATAAGATGAGATTCGTATTTGTTCCTTATGTTGCACCGGGATCATTTCATGAAGCTTTGGATACTCTGGAGGATAAAGTAATGACTGATCGGCCGGAGGCTATTTTTTGTCATCAGGAATTTAAAGGGTGTCAGATGGGACGAGTGAAATCGGTCGCGGGAGACGAATGGATTGACACCAATCCCTTAATTATTTCTGGTCATATTCATACTATGCAACAACCGCAAGCTAATATCGTTTATCCTGGAACTCCTTACCAAACTTCCTACGGAGATCAAAGCGACAAAGGAATTCTTTTGTGCGAGTTCTTACCGGGAAAATCTCCCGCAGTTAACTTTCTGAAGCTTGACATCCGCAAAAAGAAAACTATCAAATTGAGAACGGAGGAAGTTAATAGTTTTGTCCCGCCTAAGGATTGCGATGTAAAAATCGTTATCGAAGGAGATATGGCTGAAATTAAATCTATTCAATCTACAGGAATTCTTAGTACTATGAAAGGAAGAGGAATTCATGTTAGTTTAGATGTTCATTCGGCTAAAAATCCAGGCAATCCGGAAAACAAAGCTTATCGAGATTTACTGTATGATATGATCAAAGCCGATCCCGATATGGCTAAACTCTATAACGATCTCTTTTCTCCGCAGCCAGTAACGCAAGTAGGAACACCAGCACCAGGAACTCAGGTAACAAATCTATCTGAGCTGTTGAAATCAGTTCAAACTATAGGAGTAGTAAAGCCTACTGTTGACGCCAATCATCTCATGGATAGTTTGATTCATGGTCCAGCTGGTCAATATGCGATCACGGGACAGGCCTATAGTCAAACAGGATCAGCTCCTCGTCACCCGCAAACAATGCAGCAACCTGCTCCTCAAATTTCTGCTCCTACATTTGCTCCGCAATCTTCTTTTCAACCACAGCCTTCTTTTCAACCACAGCCTTTTCAAGCACAACATTTACCTCCTACTCCAGTAGCTAATCTCATGCAACAGATAAATTTAACACCATCAACAGTACAACCTCCCATTACTGCTAGTACTAGTCTTAATCAGATGTTAGGATTAACTAGTCCTACTCCATTACAACAGCCGCAAATTCAATCGCAATCAGCATTACATGTTCCTCTCCAGCCCACGGAAGTTTATCTGAGAAGTAATGTCGGCTTCGGAAACATTAGCTCCGGTGCTCCTATCAACATGGGTTTCGGAAATCAAACCTTAGCTCCTGAAGTTCCAATTAAGAAAACTAAGCCGGAAGGAGAGGTGGATATAAATGCCTTGTATGCGAGCGCCGAAATCGAGAAGAACAAAGTTCCAACGACCTTACAAAGCTTGATGCCTAAATAATCTATTCTTAATTTCACATCCATAACAGATGTGAAACTTCTTGCTCAATAGTAATCTTTGAATCCGCGATATTATTTTCTCTATGGGCTTGGAGATTACGAAAAATTGGAAATTTGTTTTTATTTGCCTTCAAAAATGAACTTTTCGATTTTTTAATTAAAATGAAAATCGTTTTTCGGACTCATTCTTCGAAAAACATCCACCGATAAGTTTCATATTATCGGTATTCTTCGGAAAACATCTAACCGTTTTCCGTCAACTAATATCGGTACTAGTCGTTGAAGGCGACTGAGTCGAGCGTAAAGGTCCGCAGGAGCCTCATCGGATACGAGAGCAAAGCTCTCAGTCGACGTGTAAGGAGCCTCAAATATGGATAATGATGAGTTGGGAAACCATGTTCCGATATGGCCAGAACAAAACGATCCCAGTTACAATGCCAAAATCATCTCCAAGATTGAATATAAGATTCATACCCGTGAACCCGATAAACTGGCTCAACAGAATTCGGTCTTTCTGAATTACCAACGATTGGCTCAAATTTATCTTGCTCCGCAAACGGGTCAGTTGAGATTATTCTTCTATGACGATGCTGGTCTGGGCAAAACTTGCAAATCTATCGGCATTGCTGAGACGCGCCACGAATGGCTTTCCCAGATCCCCACTTCCAAAGAGAATAAATCTCGTCTCAACGATCACAAAGCTCTAATCATTGCTCAAAATAAGACTTCTCTTGCTGATAATTTTGAAAAGGATATTATGGTTACTTGTACTGCTGGTGCCTATGTGACCGAAAATCATCGCAGTCCCAAGAAAGAGTATACTGAACGAGGACTAAAGGGATCTCAAACTACATCTATCAAATCTGCTTACGATCTCAAGACTCATAATGCTTTCGCTCGAGAACTGCAAAAGATGACCGACGCTGAAATAGCCAAAGAATTCTCCTTTCGTGTTATTATCATCGATGAGGTTCACATGCTCAAAACTATTATCAAGAATACCGAAAGCGATGATGGCAGCATTTTCTATGATGAAGCAGGACGTAAGAACAAAACTACTAAGATGCTAGGTACCAAAGCTGCTCATACTCAATTGATGCGTTTGATTGATAATGCTTACGGATGTGTTGTTATCGTTCTCAGTGCCACTCCCATCGTTAACAACATTCTTGAATTTCCTGCCATTATTAACTTTGTTACTGATCGCGATCGCAAAGTGGATCCTGCGGTCTTTGAGAATATATTGAAAGCACATGGATATAACGCTTCTACGGGTATTAATGAAAATGTAGACACAAATGGATTAAGAAGAGCGTTAGATGCTTATCTGACTCCTCTTCTCATGGGAAGAATTTCTCGTACTAAACTACCAGCAGAATTAAAGAAGTCCGTGGTTCGTCATAACGATGGTGATCATCCTATCATTCGTAATTCCAACAAACGCGTCTACTTAACTAAGATCGACAATAACAATCAACAAGGAATAGATTATTCTTATATTCAGAGCGTTTATTTAAGAGCATTGGGTTTAGAAGCTCAAGTTAGTGATAATACTTTAAATAATGCCGTGCAGAACCGAGATCAAGCAGCATTATCTATCCTTAGTTCCAAGGTATCTATCAACGAGGATAACTTTTATAGAGATAGTTTATATGCGTGTAATATGATCTGGCCTGACGGTACCGTTGGAAAACCTGCACAAGCTAAATATCTAGAGGAAATAACACAAGTGGAAATTAATGGTAAAGTGAAAGCGTTAGGTTATCGATTTTCACCCTCTTTCATGATCGATTTTCAACAACAGATGAATAACACTCGCTTGAGACAAATTAATGCTGCTGAAGTTAAACTTAATACGGTTGGTCCCAATGGAGAAGATCTCACTCCCGAAGAAAGAGATTTATATGAGAATTATATCCAAGTGTTGAAAGAACGTCTGGCTACTAATAATTTCGATTACCGTAATAAAGACGATCTCGACGATATGTTAACTACCATAAAATCTCGGTATTCTCCTATGTTTGCCGATACCATAGAACAAATCATCGGAATAGAAATTCCGAATATTCTGGAAGATGGAACACAGGACGGTTTCAAATATGTCGCTACTCCCGAGACTAACATGATCGAGCCCAGCGAAAATCCCAATTACGATCCTAATTTACCCGAAGATCCTATAAATAATTCTCGAATGATTCAACCTCAAGATAATCGCGAATGTGCTTATGTTTATAACTTTTATAAACCTGGTGGTATTGTTCCTTTCGGATTGCTATTAGGATTGTTCGGATACGAGCAATTATTCGCTGGAAATCATTCTTTCATCGATGG
>Ga0206941_10263_pt1 | contig 13655 bp, 14 predicted proteins | sample Alteio_BWOrgHeat_9_FD_153251 | JGI IMG/M metagenome (GOLD analysis project Ga0206941, IMG submission 153251) | Enriched cells from forest soil in Barre Woods Harvard Forest LTER site, Petersham, Massachusetts, United States -... | ecosystem: Environmental > Terrestrial > Soil > Temperate forest >...
TTTTCAGGCGATGGAGTACCACCCGGAGTTGCCGCTGACGCTTTCTACGAAAAAGGAACCAATCTGGGGTCTTTACTGCAAATCATAGAAGCAATGGCTCGCTCGGAGCGGCAGTTGGATTTCCAGCACTCCAGCCTGATGGCGCCCATCTGGATTCCGAGAAACGGACATGATCCTTCCGGGGAAGCATATGTTGTGATCACCTGCCCAGAGTGTCTGCGGACGTTTTCACAGACTCTCGACAAAGCCGAGTGCTCTATCCGCGAAACAAGTTGCGTCTATTGCCAAAGCTTGATTCACTATGCAATCGTCCAGCCGACAGATCCCGTGTCTCAGCAGGTTTTTCAGCGGAAGCCAGGCGCAGGAATGCCCACACCTCTTAGCGTGCCCGACACCAATTAACTGAACGTAGAAGGACTATTCCAATGCGCGAGTTAGCCGAACTGACCATGCTCTTACGCGAAGGCGCTGAACTCCCTAACGGCCTCAAACTGGTGACTGAGGAGTTTCGAGAAGATTGGAACTTAGTTGTGTCCGGCGATGCACATTGGCTTGATAAGAATATCCGGAGACGCAGGTGGTATTTACTCTGGATTGACGAAGGGTCGCTAAGAAGCGGCGTAGGAAACACCTCGCAGGAGGCGATTGCCAGCGCACTCAAACTGGCTCTTCGCCATGTAAGTGCTCGATTTAGTGCCGCGGAGGTTGAACATATTGAGTTAAAGCAGTACCCATGGTTCTTTATAGCTAAGGTCAGAGTACGTCCATATCAGCTTCAGCAAAGCGCGGTCCTGTCTGGTGCCAACGAAACAGTATGCTTGCCGACTCCCATTCCAGCAGAGTTGATTGCCAACACTAAGATCACATTCCGGCCTGTAGCTTTGTAGCAGCACCTCTCTATTTCGCCGACCAAAGTGAGCTATTCAGCTCAGTTATTGTTGCGCGCCTCTGAAACAATGATTCTGGAGAAGAGTCCGCGTCATCGGCTCCCTCATGGTCCTGAGCTAAGTCAGCCCATCTGACATATTTTCCTCTTAGCTCTCCGCACTCGACAAGGAAAACTTATGAAGATCACCTCTTTGCTATTGATTGGCGCTTTTACATTAGCGAACGGAGCCCTATGGGCTAGCACAGGACACCAGGACTCGATTGATCGCCTACGCATGTCCTCGGATGTGCTCCACGCCATCATGGATGCTCCTGACAAGGGTATTCCGGAAGAAGTGCTGAGCGGTGCAAAGTGTATTGTCGTAGTTCCGCATCTGGTGAAGGCCGGCTTCATCGTCGGCGGTCAGCACGGCCGAGGGATCGCGTCGTGTCGTACCGAGACAGGCTGGAGCGCTCCTGCGTTCATTTCCATGGGCGGAGGCAGCGCGGGATTGCAGATTGGCGTTGAAGGTGTTGACCTCGTCATGCTGGTCATGAATGATCGAGGCTTTCAGCATTTGCTCTCCAGCAAGTTCGAACTCAGTGGTGATGCATCTGCTGCGGCAGGCCCAGTCGGCCGCCACGCCTCTGCCGGTACAGACTGGAAGCTAAATGCCGAAATCCTTACCTACTCGCGTTCGCAGGGTGTCTTCGCGGGAATTGCCCTGAATGGAGCTGTGGTTGAGCAGGACAGCGACTCCACGCGTGCGATCTATGGCCACGATCCTTCGTTCCGGGCCATCTTGTCGGGTAGGGTCCGTGCACCAAAGTCAACGGCGGCCTTTATGAGGACAATTACCGAGACTGGTCGCGCGAGCACGATTGCCGAAGTGAGCGCGGACAAGCGGTAAGCACGTAACACATCAGGGTCTGCTGATCGGGGTTCTTCCCGGAACCCCGATCAGCTTAAGAAATCAAAAAGGAGAACATAAGTATGCCACTCATCCAAGTTGTCATTACATTGATCGCAGTAGGAATTGTGCTGTGGCTTGTGAACCGCTTCATTCCGATGCAGTCAACTATCAAGTCCATCTTGAACGGAGTTGTTGTCATTGCCGTCGTGTTGTGGATCGCAAATCTGTACGGCCTTTTCAATTCACTTTCGAGAGTTCATATAGGCCGATGAGGGTAGTTGCGAATTGCCGATTTTGCAGTATTTCGTTGGCCCAGCGTCATCGACACGGATTTCTCCAGCTGTATGTCCTTACGCTATTTCGGTTTTTTCCTTGGGGATGCGATTCCTGCGGACGAGTTTATTATCGCTTCCATAACTGGTGGTAAGTTGTTCAGAGGTCCGCGCGAAAGATCGGGCGACAACGCTTAAGGGAAACGACTAGGATGGATGGCATGGATCTCAACGAGCCGATTACCTTGGACAGGGAGCTTCAGTTCTGCGAAGAAGGCAATTCGATGGCCTTGCGCTTTTTGGCTGCATCACGAGCAACCGTGCGAAATGCGCATATGGAATCACCCGGCGATTTGCAGGCGCAATTGGATGCGTCACTTGCTCCATTCCTTGCGCACGTCAATAGCTGCCCACATTGTAATCAAGACTAACTAGCTCATCGCGAGCAACTCTGATCGAAACGCGAAACTATAACCCTTTAGGACCTGCTGACTTACCTGTTTCAATGGACAAAGGTATTGCGTTCAGGTACAGTTAGAGGTGAGGCAGTTACTACACCTCCTCCTCTTTCAGGTTTCCTGAACTAAGTCAGCCCATCTGAAGTTCTCCCTTCTTAGCTAACAATGGCCTCTTAAGGAGGACCTATGTTTGCACGCAACGTCTCTATTCATCTGAAATACAACATGCTTTCTGAATACGGCCATGTATTTGACAGCCAAATTCTCCCCTTACTCCGCAAACAAACGGGCTTTAGGGACGAAATCACGTTCGCCATGCCCGGCGGGCTGGATGTGACATCAATCAGTCTGTGGAACAACAAAGCGGATGCCGAAGCCTACAATACCAATACATATCCTGAAGTGTTGAAGACCTTCGCAAAAGTGATCGATGGAACTCCCAAGGTACACACGTATGAGGTTGTTAACTCGACCTTCCATAAGGTCACCGTTCCTGTACACGCATAAGAACCACCGGGCCTGCTCTAAGGGAGGCGGCTGGCTCCGCCTTCCCCGAGTCTCGTAAAAGTGAAAGGTTGAACCCGTCGGTGTTCTCCATCTCTTTCACGAGCTCACCCCGTCCCGACCTTCCTTCGCTACTGAAGCTGGCGCGAGTTTTGGGCAAAGATCGGAACCTATGCGGGGATGTTCTTCCGCCAGCGAGTCAAGACGGTCACTCACGTTGTGCAGTTTCTCAGCTTCCTGCAGAATTGCAGTCGAAGGCATTGCACACCCGATTTCCTGTGAACCTAAGGAGAGGACGACCCAGAGCTGACTAGCTCAGAGAGCCTGGAGGGGATACGCAGGTCTAGTCTCAGAATCGGACCTCCCCATGAACACCACTGCAGACAAGTTCTAGCAGCAAGCTTCACATTCATTCCTGTGATCACGCTAGCGGCGCCAACGAGTGTATCCCCAGCCTCCGCCACCTACCAAAAACAGCACTAAAAGAATAATCAATACGGTTTCCATGTTGTAACCTCACTTGTAAGAAGAAGCTGGATCGGCCGTTTGATCGTCGTCTGACTTCTTCACCTAAAAGCATCATAGAAGTGGGTTAGACGGGATATCTGTTCACTTTGGACCACTTTGGGCGTTCGATTTGTACTGCGTGCCATTGCGGTTTGTGAGTGGGTTCGTGCTGTGATTAGGAAGTTTGCGCTCCGACTCTCTTTCATGCCTACAGGTCCCCCATTTCGATGGATACGATTGCTGCTGAAGTCGCTTGGCCCGGGCATTATCACCGGGGCCGCCGACGATGACCCGTCGGGCATTGCCACATATTCTGTTGCGGGCGCGCAGCTTGGAACCAAGCTTCTCTGGACCGCACCTCTGACATGGCCGCTGATGACGGCGGTTCAAATCATGTGTGCCCGCATCGGAATGGTGACCGGGCAGGGCTTAGCCGCGAATTTTAAACAGCGATTTCCGAGCTGGCTGTTGGGTGTCTTCGTGATGGCCCTGCTTGTGGCCAACACGATTAACATTGCGGCGGACCTTGCGGGCATGGCTGATGCAGCGGAAATGCTTTCCAGGGTCAATTCGCATTGGTTTGTGGTGCTTTTCGCAGTTCTGATTACGTGGGCGACCGTGCGGCTCCAGTATCACCAGATCGCGAATGTGCTCAAATGGCTGGTGCTGGTGCTCTTCGCATATCCGATAACAGCGTTTGTGGTGGGGACTGATTGGGGCCAGGTGGTACGCGACACCTTTGTGCCGTCGATGCCGCGTACTAGAGGCGAATGGTCAACGATAGTCGCGATTCTCGGCACCACGATCAGTCCATATTTGTTTTTCTGGCAGGCAAGTGAGGAAGTTGAAGAGGAGAAGGGGGCAGGTCAGAGTACGCTTGCTCAGCGAAGAGGAGCGACACTCCAAGAACTTGATATGAGGAATATTGATGTTGGCATTGGCGCATTTTTCTCAAACATGGTCATGTTCTTTATCATCTTGACAACTGCCATTACCCTTAACCGCCACGGCATCACGCACATTGAAACTTCTCGTCAGGCAGCCGAGGCTCTTCGGCCACTGGCTGGCAAGTTTGCTGCGACCCTGTTTACCGCCGGCATTGTCGGAGTCGGGTTTCTGGCAATTCCGACGTTGGCCGGATCAGCCGCATACGCATTCGCAGAAACATTTGGTTGGCACCAGGGTCTGGACAAGAAGCTGAAACGGGCACGCGCCTTTTACGCTCTCATTCTGCTCTCAACGGGCGTGGGCGTCGGACTAAACTTCGCTGGTATTAACCCTGTGAAAGCACTCTACTGGACAGCCGTCATTAACGGACTATTAGCTCCCTTCCTGCTCGTCGCAATCCTGTTCATTGCTTCAGACAAAAAGCTGATGCAAGGCCAACCAAGTCCACGATTGGGATGGACAGTTGTGGCGATCACGACGGTGGCAATGTTCGCCGCCGGCATAGCGATGTTCGTTGTCTAGATCGATGACTCTATTGCTTATCGAGGCAGGAGCCAAATCCAGCAAGATCCAGCTATGGGTCTACGACACCGTGAGATGATCGTAGCCACCTACATGCCGTGAGGCTCATTACGACAGCTTCGCCTTCTCTTCCAGAGGATTTTATCGTTTTGATGACCTCTGCCATCTCAAGCCTGGGCGAACTCTCAGACTTTCTCCCGGCAGGCCGAACATTTCTCCTCTGCTGATATGCGAGCAGCCATGACAGGTAAATCCTGGAGGCGGGAATGTCCGATTCCGCTCGATGATCTCGCGGCCATCCGAGTGACGTATTTGGCTTCGATGGCCTCACGCACGAGGGGACCTTGCTTCCTGCAGGAGTTCTGCATTGAATTGGGCGCCGATCAAGACGGCGAAGCCGGTCCAGTAAAGCCAAATGCTGAATGCAAGTGCTATGCCTAGGCCGCCATACCCCTTGCTGTATGCGGAGAAATGCTGAAAATAGATTCCGAGCAGGTAAGACAGTCCGAGCCAGCCGCCTACTGCGATCAACGAGCCAGGCAGTGTGCTCACGAATCTCTGCTTTATATTCGGCGCGATGAAGTAGAGGAGTTCAACCGCGAGGACTGTGCATCCGATTGCCACCGCGCATCGAACAAACGGCCAGAGAATTCCCATTCCGAGTGTCTCGGTCAGCCACGCGCTTAGGCTAGGTCCCACAAGCAGCAGTGCGAGGGCAAAGACAAGCAGAATTCCAACCGAGAACGTAAGGCCGATAGCGAGACCGCGCGTCTTCCAGTAGCGCCTGGTTTCAGACACATCGTAGGCAGTGTTGAGCGCGTCGATTAACGCTGTAAACCCGCTCGATGCCGACCACAGGGTGAACAGAATACCGAAGGTAAGCAGACGGCTGTGGTTGGCCAAGATCGTGCCCTTCATCAAAATCTTAAGCGGGCCCATGCTGGTCGCGGGAACCACTCGCGCGATCAGTCCCATAACCTGGCTAAGGAAGTCGGGAAGTGGCAGATGGGCGACAACCGCGGAAAGGAGAATCAGAAAAGGAAACAGTGCAAGGATGAAGTAGTATGACAACCCCGCGGCAAAGGCCATCGTATGGTTCTTCTCCATGTCGCGAACCACACGGACGGCCGCATTCTTGAAGTGTCTGCGCCGGCGTCTTCGATCGACTTCTGCACAGGAGCCAAACATTGATGAAGAGCCAGTTTGGTTATAGGCGTTGCGCCGGTTTCTTAACGCCAGAAAGGAAATGGTGCGAGTCCAAGGAATGGACCCGCACCATATATGAGAGCTAATCGACATTCTTATAGATCAAGCAGCTTGACGTAATACATCGCAGTCAATTCTCACTGAGGAGGCTGACCTTCCCCCTTTTTTTCCGGATGAGTAGCGCTCTCCGGGCGAGCCTCAGGCTTAGGTGCTGTCTCCGGACGAGGAGCAGGCTGCGCATGAGCTACAGTTGCCGGACGAGAAGTGCTCTCCGGGTGAGCGGCAGGCCGAACTGCTGTCTCGGGACTGGGTTTATTCTGCGGAACGGCTGCATTCTCCTTATTAGACTTAGTGGATGGAGGAGGCACGACATTAGGGCGCGCCACGGGTGTGTTACGCGCTGTCTCCGGGTGAGGGGCGCTGTTCTCATGTTCAGGAACTGCTTTGCTTGCTGCTGACGGAGCGGCTGCGTGATTTTCAGGAGCCTTGTACGGTGCTCCTGCCTGCTTGGCCGCTACCACTCCCTTTCCGTTAAACTCCGCAGGCTTCGCAGTTGCAGCGATTGCCGGCCGCCCGTGATTCACAGACGCCAGGAGTGCGCGATTGGTACTGGCGGCATTCACATGCTGGGTCTGTTGCACAGTTGGCGGACGGTGTTGTTCGCGTGCCGCTGTCTCTTCTGATTGGGTCGGGCGGGCGGTAATTCCACCCGTGCCACCGTTATAGCTGACATTGTTCACCGTAGTGTTGTTGATTACAGTCTTGTTGTAGACATTGTGAATGTTCGTAACGTTTACGTTGCTTACCGACCGGTTGTAGTTGAAGGCCCCATTATTCCAATATCCGCCTTCGTAACCGGTACCCCCATAGCCGTAGCCGTAGTTGACTCCACCGTAGAAGCCGACATGAGGACCCCAGTAGCCGCTATTCCACGCGTAGGCATTGCCGCCCCAACCCCAGTAACCCGGTGTCCAGAGCAGGCCAACTGCGGGAGCCATTACCCACGTACCCGGCACCCAGAAGTAGCCTTCATTCCCATAAGCCCAGTAGCCAGGCGTCCACAAATAACCGTCGGCGGGGACCATGGGTTGCGTGTACACAGGTAGTGCTGGTGGAGCGATCGCGACAGACACGACGAACTGCGCGAACGAGGTGGCCGGTATGGCCATTGTCAGAAGAGCTAGCATTAACAAACGGATGGTACGCATTTTGAATCACCTTGCCAGATCATCCTTCGATTGCCCGGTCGTACTTGCTGGCTGCGGGCTGTGTGGATTGAAAAGGGCGACGCGTCATATTCATAAGCAAGGATTACAGGAATGCATCGCCGAGTCTGAGCACTACGGCTCAGTTATTGCGATAATCGCAATTGGTCTTCAATATCCCCTTCAGGCAGCTGCCTGCCGTCTTGTCTGCTATCGATCGTGTGGGTGGTACGTTCAGAATTCTTTAACTGATTTCTCCCTTCGCCCCGAAGGGGCGGCCCTCACTCCCAGGTTTGAGAGCTTTTCGGATCGATCGTGTCCGCCAGAGGGCCGGAATGTATATATGGACAAAGTGCCAATCGGCTGGATGTGGTCGCTTCGATGTGGATAGTTGGATCTCACCCACGGCAACCTAGGTACGGGAGCTACGAATTAGCGTCGTCGCTCTCTCGACACACTCAGGAGACTTAAGAATGACATCTATTAGACTCTCGCGTCTGAGCAAGATAGCTCACACAGGAAGATTTTGGGTAGTCGGGATGCGTGGGCAGGATTAAATGAAAATCGTTGCCGTCCCATATGGGTGGCGGAGTAGCCGCGGGTTTTGCGCCGGGGCACTCGACAAACAGCATCGGCTACAAGTCTATAATCAACACTTATTTACTTCTACGGCTGTCGTGGGCTGCATCCTTTGGCTTGTCATAGCTAAGGTCACAGTGAATATGTGTAAGCACCGGCATAAACCTTGCCAGCTTAAGCAATCCACGTTCACGGAACCAGTCAGCACTTCCGAGAGCCGGGTTGTCGGGCTTTGCCAGCAGCGACCTCTCCTTCTGTACGGGCGGAATTTGGTGTTTGACGGCTGCCTGTGGCGCATTGGGTAGTTCTTGCCCAGGCAAAACGGCAGTGAACAGCACCATGAATATAGCCACCAATACCACTATGCCCACACAGGCATGCGTGCAATCGTTTTTAATGGCTGGTTTCATAGGCCCTCCTTGCACGAGGGGTGGAGCTAAGAAGGACGAATGTCAGATGGGCTGACTTAGTTCAGAACCATGAGGGAGCCGAGAATACGGACTCTTCTCCAGAACTAGTATTTCAAAGATGCGGAATAATAACTGAGCTAAACAGCTCAGTTTGGCGGGATTGACTGAGACAGGCTACTAAACTCCATGTGCGGCCAGAGCAAGACTGACCATTGATGCACAATAACGATGCTTATGGACAATTTATGCACTCTTTCTCCGCGTCATGAAACTCCCAGAGCATTTCTCTTCTCTGGGGCCTCCGCCGTATTCCAAACCAATCTTTTGTTTCACGCGGCAAGTCTTCGTGGAACCTGTGCTGTCTCATCCTCACGAGAGAGCTTCTGCGCCTTCACGTCCCAGGCAAGCCCGAGCATCCGGAGTGCTGAAATTCCATACCAGTTGAGGTCGACTTCGTACCAGGCCAGGCCATGACGGGACGATTGGGGATGGGCGTGATGATTATTGTGCCAGCCCTCACCGAACGTCAGCAGCGCTACCCAGAAACTGTTTCTCGAAGTGTCCGCAGTATGAAATCTCTGCCGTCCCCACATATGAGTGGCGGAATTCACCAGCCAGGTCGAGTGCAGGCCCATAACCGTACGGAAGAAGATGCCCCACAATAGATACTGCCATCCACAGGCAAAAAGAAGGACGGCACCCAGCACCGTAATAGGCACCCAGTGCCACCGGCTGATCCATACGTGGAATCTGTCTTTGCGAAGGTCGGGAACATAAGGGAGAAGATCTGCGGCATTGTTGTGCATGGTTTGGCCCGTAAGTATCCAGCCGGCATGCGCCCAGAGACCGCCGTCGCGCGGAGAATGCGGGTCACCTTCCTTGTCCGTGTTCTGGTGATGCATACGGTGTACTGCAACCCAAAAAATCGGGCCGCCTTCTAAAGCCAACGTGCCACATATAGTCATAAAGTATTCCAGCCACTTCGGCGTTTTGTAGCCTCGATGCGTAAGCAGCCGATGATATCCCATGCCAACGCCAAGGCTGCCGGCGACCCACCACAGCGCCATCGCAAGCAGGAACGCCTTCCAACTGAATACGAACAATGCAGCGACTGCCCCGATGTGAAACGCCACCATGAAGAGGGTAGTAACCCAGACGATGGGTTGCGTAAACGTCTTGTCGTGCCCAAAGGTTTCCAGCACTCGCATATCTTTAACCCTCAACTAAATTGGATGGTGAGGATATTGGCGGAGCCTCAGTCGTGGGGTAATACTTCTGTATTCTCATGTGCACTTTTCGACGGATAAACATTTACGCGAGGCGCCCACATACACAATGCGTGGGACACGTCCTGAGCTTGCTCTACTCTTGCGCATGACTGGCTTCGGCGTGCAGCGTCGATCGAGGTATCTCTGAGCTACTTAGCTGGCGGGCATCGGTAATCTTGTAGCCCGTGTACTCGATGGTTAAGTCAGCGTTCCCTCCAAGCCGAATAGAGGTCACGCTGTGGTTGTATGCAGGAAGCCAGAATTCATTCTCCTTCGTGTACACCTGCACGATGTCTGTTCTCCTGGTCCAGAAGGAAGGGTTCTTCGCAGGTTCTGCCTCTATCCGCACTACCGCAAAGTCTCGCGCATCCACCCAGATTCGACCTTGATAGAGAAATTTGTCCTTCCTCCTGGGCTCCACGCTGAGCACGTACATTGAGCCGGAGGACGTGCTCTCGTATCCGATCAGCGTGAAACGATAATTGTCGTTGGTAAGCGCGGAGCGCTGTTGGATCTCCGGGCCCATAGCTTCCTTTTCCGCCTCAAGGAGCTTCTTGAACACCCGATCGACGATTAGCTCGGACCCAGTCGCGGATTGAATGACGAATTCTTTTGTCCCAGGTGAAAGGTAATTCACCTTCACAACCATCTCTGCATTTCGATTAGCTGGAAATCCCTGGTATACAACCCGATAGGTTCTGGTTCCCTGATATGCGTGAAGCGCTTCGACGCGATGAAGATTCATCTGGGCAAGATTGCGCACTACTTGCTCCACCGTGAGCGGAGATGGGCTAACAGCGAGTGTGGTCTCTGACGGCTGCGCACTTGCAGCCTGACATACCATTGCCAGGATCAGGAACAGCCGGATCGCGAACCCGGCACGGAAGCAGAGGACGTTTGCGATCTCCATTGTTGCTCGATGATCTGTTTCACGCACTTTCATGGTGAAGCCCTCATCGCAGGCGTTCGCGCTAAGCCACCCTTTTGTCGCCTGGGATTTGCACCTGCACCAACTCATCGAAGAGCGAGCGATAGTTAATCATCGCGGCTCGCAGGTCTTCCGTAGTGACTTCACTGCTGCCGACCCGCAATGCAATGTCATGCGCCAATCGGTAGTTCTCCACGACTCGTGGATGGTCCACAGAGATATCCGCCGCACGCTGATCAAAATCAGCCACAGGATAGCCACGTGCCTTCATCAGAGAACACACCAGTTCATCGGCTTCAGTCACGGTACCCTTCGGATAATCGACAAAGCGAGATTGCACCGCCTGCCACTGGGATACGTAGCGTTCACGCTCCATCGAGTCAAGCTCACGGATTCTCAGCAGTTCAACTCGCGCTGCGCGATCCGTCAGCTTTGCTTCGGCCTTACGTTCAGACCCGTGTTGTTGAACTGCGCGGTCGTACTCTGTCCCAAAACGGTCGCGGAGTTCTGCCGTTGTCTTCTTGCGTTTTCTCATATACAGCACAACGCCAACGATGATTAATAAAACCACTACGCCTGCGAGAGCAATCAGTTTTGGATCCATTGGATTGAAATTCATTCGAGAACTCCTTGCGCCCCGAGTGTCTATGAACATTTAGGGTGCGGTTTGGAAAGTTTCCTTGTCCGCAATAAGTATCCGGCAAGCACATTCCCGAATGATGGTCAGAATTGCTCGTTAATCCTCCGTTCACTGACTTCGGCTTGCGACTGCGCACTGTGTGCAAAATTGAACAGACGACTCGTTGGGCAGAAGAAGAGACTTGAACATGTATCGGTCTTTCCGGAAATTACGGTAACGAAGTAAGCCCGGACGACAACAGGGGCGACGTTTTCGAGGCAAAGTGTTGAAGACTCCACATTCAGAGTCATTGTGGGTTCCGTCGAGAGGTAATCGAGAGACAGTGGAATGTCATCAGGCCCTGCGTCGAACTCGGGATAGGAGTTGGAAATGGATTCACATTCCACAAAGAGCGCGAACTCCACTGAGTCTGGAAACGGCGCAGCCCACGGCGCGTTTGGGAAGCCCTGGCCAGTAGAACTTCTTGCGACCGGGGTATCCGGCCTTGACGATATTTTAGGTGGAGGACTGGCCCGCAATCACTTCTATCTCATTGAGGGGAATCCAGGGACAGGGAAGACCACAATCGCACTCCAATTCCTGTTGGAGGGCGCCAGCCACGGACAGAAGGGCCTCTATGTGACTCTTTCCGAGTCGAGAATAGAGCTTCTGGAAATTGCGGAATCGCATGGCTGGTCGCTGAGCGGCATCGATATCTTCGAACTGAGTCCCGAAGAGGATCACCTCAAGGCGGAGACCCAGTACACCGTCTTTCATCCTACTGAAATTGAACTGGCAGACACGACGGCGGCTGTGTTGTCAGAGGTGGAGAGGCTGCAGCCGACGCGCCTGGTGTTTGATTCACTCTCAGAGTTACGTTTGCTGGCGCGCGATTCTCTGCGTTACCGCAGACAAATTATGGGGCTGAAGCGATATTTCGCGGGGCGTAACTGCACCGTAGTTTTACTGGATGATCGCACGGCCGAAGGCAACGATCTGCAACTGGAGAGCATAGCCCACGGCGTGATCATGATGGAGAGTGTGGAGCGGGAGTATGGCGTCAAGAAGCGCCGGCTCGAAGTAAAGAAACTGCGAGGAGCGCAGTTTCGCGAAGGCTTCCATGACTACATCATTCGGCGGGGCGGGGTGCAGGTGTACCCGCGGCTGATTGCCTCGGAGCACCTCTTCAGCTTCTCTCCGACGCAACTGAAAAGCGGTCTTGAGGCGCTGGATACCTTATTGGGAGGCGGAATTGACAGCGGCACCAGCACCCTTCTACTGGGGCCCGCCGGTTGCGGAAAATCCACCATTGCGCTTCGTTACGCAGTGTCGGCCGTCCAGCAAGGCGGCAGCGCGGCGGTTTTCGCCTTCGATGAGACTCTGGCGACACTGGTGACCCGGGGAACAGGACTGGGACTCGACATCAAGAGGCACGTTGAGTCCGGAAAACTATCCCTTCGCCAGGTCGATGCAGCCGAACTTTCGCCTGGTCAATTCGTTCATGAGATCAGAGAGCTGGTAGAGAAGAAAGATCTGAAGTTACTGGTTATCGACAGCCTGAACGGCTTTCTGAACGCGATGCCCGGCGAGAAGTTTCTGTCGATGCAGCTGCATGAACTACTAGGCTACCTAAGCCAGAAGGGCGTTACGACGGTGATGACCGTTGCCCAACACGGTTTTGTGGGCACGAACATCGATACTCCTGTGGACGTAAGCTACCTGGCGGATACCGTCCTTTTGTTCCGATATTTTGAAGCAGCAGGCGAGGTCAAGCAGGCGCTTTCGGTAATCAAGAAGCGCAGCGGAGAACACGAGCGCACCATTCGTGAGCTGGTGATGAAGGGCGGAGTCATCCGTGTGGGAGACGTATTGACGGAATTCGATGGCGTGTTGACGGGTTCTCCTCAATACCGCGGGAAACTGGGCCGTCTCCAGGGGCCTAGAACGAACGCCAGACTCATTTCGAGATCCTGATGAGTGGGAGTATGACGTGCGTGTAGTGGTGGCCGCGCCCTCGGGACGAGACGGAGTGCTCATATGCAATCTTCTCGCCAGCAGAGGGATTGCCTGTGTCAATTGCGCAACGGCGGAACTGGCTCGCATCGAAGTGTCGGCAGGAGCCGGCGCCGTGATATTGGCGGAGGAAGCTCTTGCCTTGGACGACATCGCCCGGTGGACAGTACAGGTAGCTGACCAGGATTCCTGGGGTGATTTTCCCATCATCATTCTTACCGATCGCGGAGTAGTCAACTCTGAGAGTCAGAGGAGAATGCTTGTTCGCCAGCCGCTCGGCAACCTGATCTTGTTGGAGCGCCCTGTACGGCCTGAGACCTTAATGAGCACCGTTCAAGCTGCCCTTCGCAGCCGTGCACGGCAGTACCAGATGAGAGACTACCTGGCCGAGCGCGTGAAGGTGGAAGAAGCATTGCGGACGTCGGAAAAACTGGC
>Ga0206941_10265_pt1 | contig 13569 bp, 15 predicted proteins | sample Alteio_BWOrgHeat_9_FD_153251 | JGI IMG/M metagenome (GOLD analysis project Ga0206941, IMG submission 153251) | Enriched cells from forest soil in Barre Woods Harvard Forest LTER site, Petersham, Massachusetts, United States -... | ecosystem: Environmental > Terrestrial > Soil > Temperate forest >...
CCTCTGCTTGATTCCTGACAATGTAGACGACGTAAGTGCCTCGGGCATCCCGGTCGCATACCTTACAGCGCAAGTCGCGCTTACCTTGGCGGGCTTTCGTCCGGGCAAAACCGTCCTGGCGCCGGCGATCGGAGGATCGGTCGGCAACGCGGTGACGCAACTGGCTCGCGCTCTGGGAGCAAAACACGCCATATCGAGCACAACCAATCATGCAAAAGCAGAGCAGGCGAAGACACTCGGATTCAATGAGGTCATCGATACTTCCGTGGAAAAGTTAACTGACGGCGTACGTCGTGTCACCGATGGCTATGGCGCAGACATCATCATCGATGGGATCGGGGGTGAGGTGTTGAGCGAAGCAATCAAAGCGCTCGCGCCAGGAGGAAGCCTCATAACACTGGGGTATTCCGCAAGCCGTAGGGCAACTATCGACGTGACTAGTCTCATCGTGTCGCAGACCAGCATTCGGGGTTTCAATATGTTCTCTCAGCCGCAGGCAATCGTTGCTGACGCGTGGAAATCTACTGCCTCTCTGCTTCAATCCGGTGCGATCAAACCGATCGTGGCTAAGACTTTTCCTCTCGTAGAAGCGGCTGATGCTCTCCGCTATCTCGTTGAAGGCCGGCCCTTCGGGAGGGTAGTTCTCACAATCTGACGACAATGGGTGGAGAAAACATAACAGGTATCCCGCAATTAGCGAAGGGTTCGCACTACGCGCAGGCGTAGTGCGTGCACAAATTGTCAAATCAACCCAACTTCGCTCGGACGAGCTTACTCAGAGAGGAATCAATGGCAACAATAAAGGCGATTCGGCTGGCTTCGGTGGTCACGGCAATCAATGTCCTGGTTGCGAGCGGCTTTTCCATCGTAGGGACCATCCGTCCGCAATACCTGCTCCCTGCCGGATCGGTTCCAACGCAGGCGTCGTTGATATTGGCGCTGTACGCGGCGGCGCGCACAATCCCTCTGGCTTTATTCGCATTGTGGGCGATCTACAAGCAGTCGACGCCTGCGTTGCTAATCCTGGGTGCGCTGGCCGGCGCCATGCAATTGCTGGATGCCGGGATCGGTCTGTTTGAGCATGATATTGGGAAATGCGCTGGGCCGCTCTTTATCGCCATCCTCCAATTCTTCGTGGTGTATCTGCTTCACAGATCCGTGCGGATCACGCCGCAAACCAAGCCCGGATAGACGACAACAAGTGACTGTGTTTCACACAGGAAGGGAAGAGCAAACCAAGTTGACAAACGAAGAGATTCTCCGTGTTACAGTTCTCAACTCATGGAAGCTTGCTATTAACCGTTTAGGGAAGACTCTATCGGAGCTGAGCGATGAGCAACTTCAGCAACATGTCGCTCCGGGGAGGAACCGCGTGTTCTATCTTCTCGGCCACCTGACCGTGATGCACGATCGCATGTTTCCCCTGCTCGGTCTCGGGGATAGACTTCACCCTGAGTTGGATGAGCCGTATATCGCGAATCCAGACAGAGTAGTCGCGGATCCACTTTCGGCAACCGAACTTCGGAGAGTCTGGTCCGAAGTCAATGACAGGTTAATTGCAGCTTTCGAGAGATTCATGCTGGAAGAGTGGCTGCATAAGCACACCGCGGTTTCCGACGAAGATTTTGCCAAAGATCCAGGCCGCAATCGTCTGGCGGTCGTACTCAGTCGCACCAACCATATGTCTTACCATTTGGGGCAGATCATGCTGGCTCACAGCCGAAACTGATGCATTCTGGTCCGCGTTGTCATTGGCTCAACTCCGAGAGCACCTTCACCTGGCAACGTGTCGGACTGCCGGGAATTGTGGACGGAAATGGGATGGTATCCGATGCATACTGCATCGTGCGAGAATCTAGGTTCGTAGCTCTATGAACGCTAGAGAATCGAGCGAAACGTTGCCTGGTGAGATTCTAAAGTCGCTCGGCGAACTCCGAACGATTATCGATACTATTCCTGCGCTTGCGTGGTCTAGTGCTCCAGATGGCTGCGTAGATTTCGTTAACCGGCGATGGCAAGACTACACCGGCCAGTCTAGAGAGCAATCCCAGGGTTCTGGTTGGGAGGCCGCCATCCATCCCGAAGACCTTCCCGGACTACTGAGCAAGTGGGAGGAATCCCGCGATTGTGTCGCCGAGAGGTGCGAAGCGCGGTTGCGACGATTCGACGGCGTATTCCGATGGTTCTCGCTTCGTCGCGAACCTCTACTCGACGAAAGTGGTTCGGTCACTCGATGGTTTGGAACAGGAATTGATATTGAGGCCATCAGACAACGCGAGACGCTGCACGCCGCGGAACAGCGAACCTTGGAGTTAATCGCTGATGGAGCAAGCCTCAAGGAAGTCTTGGATCAATTGTGCAGTTCCATGGATGTACAGGTAGCGCCATCAGTCACAACGGTTCTATTAAGGGATGCCGATCGGGAATACCTTTGGCATGGAGGCGGCCTTGGTGTCCCGCACGAATGGATTTCAGCGATCATTCCGGTTCCCATCGCTGAAGATGGATTATGCGGGAGAGCGGCATTCCTGAAAGAACGGGTCATCATCCCTGATGTCGCGACAGACCCAAAATGGCCCGATGAATATCGGGAGATTGCGATTCGGAACGGTATTCGGGCTGCGTGGTCTGAGCCGATCGTTACAAAGGATGACGAAGTGCTTGGCACTTTCGCACTCTATTCACATGAACTGCGAGTTCCAACCGAAGAGGACCTTGCTCTCATTCAAGGCGCAGGACACATCGCTCGAATCGCAATTGAACGGCAACGGTCACAGGAATCTCTCACAGCTGCTCTGGAGAAAATAAAGAACTCGGAAGCCAGGCTTCGCCAGGTAATCGACACTATTCCAACCCTGGCATGGTGCAATCTGCCGGACGGTCCAAACGAGTTTCTGAACAAACGTTGGCATGAATACACCGGCCTTTCACCGGAGGAGTCGAATGGCTGGGGTTGGCAAGTGGCCATTCACCCTGATGACTTACCTCCGTTAATGGAACGGTGGAGCGAGCTGTTAGCCTCCGGAGAGTCGGGCGAAATGGAGGCACGACTCCGTCGCCACGACGGTTCGTACCGGTGGTTCTTGATACGGGTCGAACCCCTTCGCGATGAGACTGGCAGACTCTTGCGCTGGTACGGAACAAGTACTGACATCGAGGGTCTTAAGCAAACCGAAGAAAAACTCCGCGAAGAAGAACGCGAGCTTCGCCGGATCACAGACGCGATACCGCAGGCAATTGTCGTTCAAGATCCATCCGGCGCGTCGATGTACGCCAATCAAGCGGCGCTCGAGTATACGGGCCTCACTGCTGAAGACGTAATATCTCCGGGATTTCGTGAAAGAATCTTCCATCCAGACGATCTGGAGAGACTTCGCGACTTTCGTAGGCTTGCTTTGGCGCGCGGACTCCCGTTTGAGATTGAGCAACGAGCACTGCGTAAGGACGGACAATATCGTTGGTTCCTGATTCGTTACAACCCGTTTTGTAATGAGAAGAACGAAGTCATCCGCTGGTACGCGACGGGAACAGACATTGATGACCGCGTTCGTGCGGAAGAGAGAACACGCAACGAAAACCTGGCGCTGCGCGAGCAAATCGATCGGGACTCGATGTTTGAAGACATAGTTGGTTCCTCGGAGGAATTGCGTAGAGTTCTTCGCCAGGTCGCCAAAGTGGCGTCTTCGGATTCCACAGTTTTGATTTTGGGAGAGACAGGTACCGGCAAGGAACTGATCGCCCGCGCTATCCATAAGCGATCAAACCGTGCAGAACGTGCATTCATCGCTGTGAACTGTGCCGCGATACCGCCGTCGTTGATTGCATCCGAGCTTTTCGGCCACGAAAAAGGGGCCTTCACGGGTGCGACTCAAAAGCGGCTGGGACGCTTTGAATCCGCGAATGGCGGCACAATCTTCCTTGACGAAGTCGGCGACCTACCCGCAGATATTCAGATTGCACTTTTGAGAGTTCTGCAAGAGCGTGAAATCGAACGCATCGGCGCCAGCAAGCCGATCCCTGTGGACGTGCGGATTCTCGCCGCTACACACCGAGACTTGAACCTGCTGGCTGCCGAAGGAAGATTTCGTCAGGATCTCCTGTACCGGCTTAACGTTGTTCCGATCAAGATGCCTTCATTGCGCGAGCGCGCGGATGACATTCCATTGTTAGTCGAGTACTTCATTGGTCGCTTCGGAAAGAGAGTTGGCAAGAAGTTCAGAACGATCGACAAGCGGACGCTCGAACTGTTCGAAACCTACAGTTGGCCGGGCAATATCCGAGAACTTCAAAACGTGATTGAAAGGGCCGTAATCCTGAGCGAAGGTGACGCCATCTTGGTGGACGAAGCATGGCTGGCTGGGGAGTCTCCGCAATCCAGAGATCCGAAGATTGCACTGAACGAGGTGTTGAACCGGCAGGAGAAGGAAATGATTGAATCCGTCCTGGCCGAAACTGCTGGCCGTGTTTCTGGGCTCGGCGGCGCAGCGGAAAAGCTCGGCATTCCAACGCGGACTCTCGATTCGAAAATTAAGCGTCTCGGAATCAACAAATTTCGGTTCAAAGACCCTCAATCTGTTTGAACGAACCCTCCCAGCGTTCCAATAAATCCTCGTATATCAGGATTTCCTGAAAAATAAGGACTCCGGTAAGTGTAATCTGTTTCCTTTCAGAGCCTTTCCAACGGCATTCGGATTGCTCCTCAAATTGTCGGAGTCGGGAGCCGTCAATCCATGACCCTCAAGATTGATCGGTTCCGAACGCGGGTTCGGCTCAGCGGAGAGCTGCGGTCCGAGGATCTGGACCAAGTCAAAGCTGAGATCGACTGCTGCGGAACCTCGGTGATTTTGGACATTGAGGAAGTCGATCTAGTCGACGTTGAGAGTGTCCGTTTCCTTAACGCGTGTGAGGCTAACGGCGTCCCGGTGGAGCACTGCTCGCCCTACATCAAAGCGTGGATGTTCCGGGAGCGTGAAGAACAAAGCAATCCGAAAACAAAGGAGGAATGAAGACAGCCATGCAAACCAAACCTAGCATCGTGTTCTGCCATGGACTTTGGGCAGACGGCTCCTGCTTCAGCAAGTTAATCGTTCCCCTGCAGGCCGAGCGGCACGAGTGTATTACCGCACAGTACGGCCTCAACTCAACAGCAGAGGACGTCGCCCTAACGAAAGCAGCAATCAGCCGAGTCAGCGGCCCAGTCGTGCTTGTCGGCCACTCCTACGGTGGAACCGTCATCACCGGCGCCGGGACGGACGATCGCGTTGCCGGCCTGGTTTACATCAACGCGCTTGCTCCGGACGCGGACGAGAGTTCGCAGACGCAGCAGGCCAATTTCCCGCCAACACCGGTCTTCGGCCACATTGACGTCAAGGACGGACGTATCTGGCTGCTTTGGGACGGCATCGACGATTTCGCCGGCGATTTGCCCGAAAAGGAAAAGAAGCTGGTTTGGGCGACACAAGGTGTTCCGAAACCCGATCTGTTCGACGCAAAAGCCGGAGGAACGGCCTGGAAATCAAAGCCCAGCTGGTACATCGTCGGCAAGAAAGACCGCACGGTTCAGCCCGATCTGGAACGCTTCTTTGCGAAGCGTATGGGCGCAACCACCTGCGAACTCGACAGCAGCCACGTGCCGATGCTCTCCCAACCGGAACGCGTCCTGGACGTGATCCGTGCCGCCGCTAAAGCTGTTCGTGAATCGCCCGTGACAGCCTGACGCCTTTTGGTCTCCAACCTCCAACGTGAATCGGGCAATAAACAAGGGGCATCAAGCCATGCCAATGATCGACGTTTACGCTGCAGCCGGGAAATTCTCCGATAAGCACAAATTGGCCCAGGATCTAGCCAACGCAGTCATGAAGTGGGAGAAGGTTCCACCGATCAACCTCTTCAAGAAGAACACAGCTGCATTTGTTCATGAGCTGTCGCCGGATGCAATTTCGAATGCGGCCGGCGACAGCGACTATGTGCGGGTTCAGGTACTCACTCCCGTCGGTGTATTGAATCGGGAGAAGCAAATTGGTGTCGTACGAGAACTGACGGACCTGGTTGCTGCTGCGGCAAATGACCCAACTCTCGTAGACAGAACCTGGGTCCTGATCACGGAATCACCCGATGGAGGCTGGGGAATCAACGGGCACGCGAACACTGGTGAGGATATTCTTTCTGCCGCGCAAAGCGAGCTAAAGAAGCAAGGTCCATGACGAAGATTTGCTTCATAGCTTCCGATGTTCGACGAAATGTTTGGTCGGTGAAGAGCAGAAATCACAATTCGCCACACGGACAGATCGTGGCAAATTGAGCAGGATTCGCAAAGACGCTCGCCCTGGGAGGATCACGAATATGATCCGGCTTCTCGGGCCATTTGGACAATGCGGCACGGGCACTCTTAGTGGTTTCGATCGATCCTTCAGAAATTTCATTTTCGTAGCCGACGAGGACCCTTTTATGCAAAGCGCGCCTAGGACAAGTAAACGGTGTTCCTGGGTCAACGAAGACGATCCATTGTTGCTCGAATACCACGATCGGGAGTGGGGCGTTCCCGTTCATAGCGACCGAAAACACTTCGAGGGGCTCGTACTTTCGGGTGCGCAAGCAGGATTGAACTGGTCCCTGGTGTTGAAAAAGAGAGAAGGCTATCGTCGTGCTTTCGACAAATTCGATCCCCAAAAAGTCGCGCGTTATTCCGAAAAGCAAATTCAAACACTCTTAGGCGATGCCGAAATCATCCGCAATCGACTGAAGATCGAAGGTGCGGTTCGCAACGCGGGCGCATTACTGAAGATCCAGGAGGAGTTTGGCGATTTTGATTCTTACTGCTGGCGGTTCGTCAGCGGGCGGCCGAAACTCAACCGTTGGAAGACGACACGGGAAATACCAGCAAGTTCCCCCGAATCCGAGACATTCAGTAAAGACTTAAAGCGCCGGGGATTCAGCTTCGTCGGCCCCACCGTGATCTACGCCTATATGCAAGCCATTGGAATGGTCAATGACCATGTGATCGATTGTTTCCGCCACGGACAGATCTCAAAAGCGAACCGTGAACAAAGTGTTGCCCAGGTCCCCGTGGAAAGAACGTGATCGGAGGGGGCGGGGCAAGACCGCTCTTTCTTGGCAGTAATGCGCAAATTTAATTCAAAGAAGCGAGATTGCTGACCGCGACTCTCCATAGTCTTCACACGGGAAATTGGGAGATTAGCCGGGACAGCCTAAACCGTAAGGAGCCACCGATGAACGCGGATGTGTTGACGACAAAAGTCACAGAAGGAATTGCTGTCATCACTTTGGGTAGCGCAAAACGCATGTATTTCGACGCCGAAATGGGCGACGCTCTAACAGAGCGCCTGCAGGAGTTTGCCGGCGATCCGAACATCCGCGTTGTGATTGTGACTGGCGGCACGCCGGGATATTTTAACCGTCATTTCAGCATTCCTGCCCTTATCGAATTCGCCGAAGCCGTGCGCGCCTCCGGGCGGCAGTGGCCGGACAACGCGGCCTACCACGCCGGATTCTTCGACAAAGCCATGGCGCTGTGCGAAACGATGCCGAAGCCTGTCATCGCCGCGATTTCCGGGACCGCTCTATCCGGGGCCTTCGAGTTCACGCTTGCGTGCGACATTCGCATCGCCGAGGACGGTGACTATCTGATCGGTCTGCCCGAGACCGAGCTCGGCCTGCTGCCTGGCGCCAGCGGCACACAAAGACTGCCACGCACGATCGGACCGGCGGCGGCCCTTATGCACATCCTTATGGGGCTGCCGCTCAATCCGCGCGAGGCCGAAAAGAAGGGCCTTGTCCACGAAACCGTAAGCGGCAAGGCCATCGATCGCGCGATGGAGATTGCAAAGCGGTTCTGCTCGCATACGCCGGAATCGCTCGGCTATATCAAGCGTCTCGTCCGGAATGCGATCGACACGCCTCTCGCCGAAGGACTCGCTCTCGAACGAAATCTCTTCATGAGATTGTGCGTCTCCGACCAGGCGCTCGCGCGCATGCGCTCATATGAAGAAAAGAAGATCACAGACCCGTCCCGCTCGCTTGAAGCTTAAAGGAGGCTAATCGTGGCCAATCCGATTACGACACCAATCCGAGTGATCGAGGAAACAGCTGGGTACTGGAGAGCGGTGTTCGACTATCCACCCTTCAATGTCGTCGATGGGGATGTCTTTCAGGCTCTTCAGGACCTTCTTGTCCGGATGGAGACGGCTGAAACTCTGCGGGTGGTAGTATTCGAGAGTGCGCTTCCCGACTTTTATCTGTCGCACTTCGATCTCACAGGCAAGCTCGGAAACGTCATGACAGGATTGGGACCCTCGGGCTTACCCATTCTGATGGACACGTTCGTGCGGCTTACGAAGGTCCCGGTCGTCAGTCTCGCAAGAATCCGTGGCTGCGTGCGTGGCGTGAGCAGCGAGTTCGTTCTTGCCTGCGACATGCGCTTCGCCTCGCGCGAGAACACGAAACTGGGTCATCCCGAACTCGGAGTCGGGCTGCATCCAGGCGGTGGAGGCACAGAGCGCCTTCCCCATCTGGTGGGGCGTGGGCGGGCGCTAGAAATCGTTTTGAGTGCCAATGACTTTGATGGCGACACAGCGGAGCGATACGGATATGTGAACCGGTCATTACCGGACGCCGAGTTGGACGGCTTCGTCGACGCCCTGGCGCGTCGGATCGCCTCTTTCGATCGGCGCGCCCTCGCTGCGGCAAAACATCTCGTTAACGAGGTCTCGTTGCCGCCGTCCGATCGGCTCCTCGCAGCTTTCACTTCATTTGGGACGGCACTCGGGTGGCCCGAGGCTCAGAGCCGCATAAGAACCGTGTTGGAACGCGGACTGCAACGTGATGCCGACTTCGAAAAGAATTGGCCTGAGACCCTTGGCGCTCTCGGCGCGCCGGAAAGCACGGGTGGATCGCGATGATAGCCACAGTTCAGACCGAGCGATTCAGTCTGACCTCGTCCCGGCCATTCGACGGAATATTGGCCGCGATTAAAGCTGCTGTTGGTCATCCGGACATGGTTGAGTTTGCCAAAAGAACAGCGGCTGCGCCGAGCTTTCCAGAGTTCGAAAACATTGTTCGCGAGGGATTGGGTACGACGGACCTGATGCTCTTCATGGAACTCGACCACGGCGCCGTCATTAGGAAAGCGACGGGGCGTGATAAGCCCCGAATGGCGCGCCTAGTCATGGGCAATCCACTCATCATGCAACAAATGGCAAAGCACGTTCCAGACGCCGGTTCCTATGCCCCGGTTACCGTTCTGGTTGACGAACGCTCTGACGGCGTCCACATTTCGTATGACAGGATGGCCAGTCTACTGGCTTCTTATGGTAGTGCCGACGCCCTCGCGGTCGCGAGAGATCTCGACAAGAAAGTGGAGACCCTTTTGTCGGAAGCGGCGGGTTGAGTCAACATCGTTTTGCCACGGAAACAGAACCAGAAAATTGAGGAGGAGTGATGACCAATCGATTGAAGTGGGATGTTTTTGTCAGTGCCCAGATTCCGGTCGTCACGGACGACCTTCCGCCTGGCGCGAGCGAAATGAGATGGTCGCCTATTTCTTCAACGCTTATTTCGGGCAAGCGCGATGCGGTGTTGGTGGACACGGCAATCACGGTCGATCAAAACCAGAAACTCGCCGACTGGATCGCGGGGAGTGGCAAGAATTTGACGACGATCTACGCGACCCATGGCCACGGCGATCATTTCTTTGGCGTAAACACGATTCAGCAAAGATTCCCAAACGCGCGGTTCGTCGCAACGCGAGAGGTCATCGACGTCATGCGAAAGCAGGCGTCTGTTCCTGTGGTTGAGTCGTATTGGAAACCACGGTTTCCCGGACAGATCGATTCAACCCTCGTGATCGCGGACGAGCTCAAGGGCAGTGTTCTCGAACTGGAAGGAGAACAACTGGTCAGTCTTCCTCTTGGGCATACCGATACGGACAGCACGACATGTCTCCACGCCCCTTCGATCGGGTTGGCCGTTTGCGGCGACGCGCTCTACAACGATGTCCATCTTCATTTAGGCGAATCCGACGCTGAAGGCCGCAAGGAATGGATCGCGGCACTCGATACGATCGAATCGCTCAAGCCTATAGCTGTTATTGCGGGACACAAAAGGCCAGGTGCGCCCGATACGCCAAATAACATCGAGGCGACACGAAAATACATTCGCGATTTCGACAGGATTGCTTCCCAGACCAAGACTGCGCTCGAACTCTATAACGAGATGCTTGCGATGTATCCCGAACGTCTGAACCCGGCAGTTTTGTGGTATTCGGCACAGGCGGTGAAGCGTTAGGTACGGAAGACGCGCTTCAGGATACTTTGCTCCGTGCCTATGTCTTCAAGACTGAAATGGTCTCTGGCCAATGAACGTACCGCCTCGGGAGTTTCGATTCGAGGACTTCTTCTTATGAAGCAAAGTCGCGCAACCCTCTTCGGACTCCCAAACTCGCCCGAAGCCTATGAACTACGAGATTTTTTGAAGCGTAGCGGTTTCCCGTTCGAATGGATCGACTTGAAAACCGACGACGATGCGAGAAGGCTCGCCGGTGTGACTGGGCTCGATGATCCGAGGCTCCCGGTCTGCGTCATGGAGAAGAGCTCCGTGCTGTTCCGGCCTACCATTCGCGACCTCGCTGCCGCGCTTGATTGGTTTCGTGGTCCGAAGCATGAGCGATATGATCTTGCGATTTATGGAGCGGGGCCGGCCGGGTTGAGCGCCGCCGTATACGGGGCCTCCGAAGGATTGAGAACCATCGTTCTCGAACGGTCTGCCGTCGGTGGGCAGGCGGGAAGCACGTCTCGAATCGACAATTATCTCGGATTTCCCGATGGCATCAGCGGATGGGAACTGGCAAGCAGGGCAAGACAGCAGGCTCAGCGTTTGGGTGCCGAAATCATTGTAACCGCTGAAGGAGTCGGCGGCGAGACGCGAGATGGTTGGACGGTCAGCTGGCTCTCCGAGGGCCAAGAGATTGTTGCGCACGCGACAATCTGCGCCACTGGCGTTGAATATGCTCGGCTCGGCCTTGTTAACGAGGAGAAGTATCTGGGGCGTGGGTTGTTTTACGGAGCCGGTTCAAGTGAAGCCAGCCGCTGTACGGGTCGAGTCTTCATCGTTGGCGGCGGAAACTCGGCGGGACAAGCGGCCCTGAACCTTTCGAGGTTTGCGACTACGGTAACCATGCTTGTTCGTGGTGAATCTCTGAAGGAGACCCTGTCCTCTTACCTCCGAGTAGAGGAGTTCCGGGTAAGTGTTAGGCATTCTTTGTCTGTGTCCGCCGTTTCCAGCTTCGTGCCCGTTTAAGTCCGCCCTGACTCACTCGGAAGACTCCCCCCTCACAGACCCCGCCGTGCAGAATTACCGCAGCGGGTTCCTCAAGCGTGACTCCCTGCCCTTGCCCAGGTATGCATGATGCGAGGTCGCAGCAACGGGTACTGAGTCAGGATTTGGTCAAACCTGTCCCAGGTCAGCCGGTGGCCACGGGTGCGGCGGCTCAGCCATTTATGCCAGATACGACGTACGTTCCGAAAGAACTGCCAGATGCTGCGGTAGTTCGTCGGGCGTCCGTAGTACTGGTAATGGCCGCGGAGTTTGGCGTTCAGGGCTTTCTGTTGCTCGCTCACAGGGTCGTGCCGGTGCCGCTGGCACCAGTCGGCAACCGCCTTGAGCCCTCGGCGGGCTCTCTTGTCGATTGTCTTCACGTGCACTGTGAATTTCCCTTTCCGGCTGCGGGCGCAGATGTGGGTAAAACCGAGGAAGTCGAAGGTTTGGAGTTTCTCTCCACGCCGCTTCGCATTCCTCTCCGCATAGCGTCCGAATTCAATCAGCCGCGTCTTCTCCGGGTGAAGCGTCAGACCGAAATTCGCAAAACGTTTCGGTAAGACCTGCATCACTCTGTCAGCGTCCTCCTTGTGCTGGAAGCACAGGATGGCGTCATCGGCAAAGCGGATTTCGTAGGCTTCCCCCTTGAGCCGGGGCTTCACTTCGTCCTCGAACCACTTATCGAGCACGATGTGTAAGTAGACATTGGCCAGCAGCGGGCTGATCGGCTGCCCCTGTCCGGTCCCTGTCTCGCTTACGAGGAGTCTGCCTTCCTCGATGACTCCTACCTTGATCCATTTCCGGATCAAGCGGAGTACACTGCCGTCGCTAATTCTCTCCTCCATCATCTCGACGAGTTTTTCCCGAACTATGGAATCGAAGTACGCCCGGATGTCAATCTCCAGGATCCATCCCGTGGGCCGGGTACAGATCACCCGTCCCACTTCGTCCAGTGCCTGATGTTGACTGCGTCCGGGTCGAAACCCATACGAGCAACCGAGAAAATCCTGCTCATAGATGGCATTCAACAGATCCACCGCCACCGTCTGCACGAGTTTATCCTCAAGCGCGGGAATCGATATTGGTCTCTGCTTCCCGTCCTCCTTGGGGATGTACACCCGCCGCAGTGGCTGGACTCGGTATTTGCCCTCTTTGAGCCGCCGATGTAGCAGGCAGACGTTCTCCTCGACGTTGGCCGCGTAGTGTTCGTACGTGACCCCGTCGATTCCGGCGCTGGCATCCTTCTTTAACCTCCGGAATGCCGCGTGCATTCGGTCCACCGTGATCAGGTGAGCGATGGAGTAGAACTTTCGCCTCGCGTCTTGCCGGGCGAGTTCAGCTATTCTGTCGATGTCTGTGCACATAGTGTTTTCCGAGTTCTAAGTCTCGCTATGTCTCCTTTCAACAGATACGTACGCTTGTTTCCCCCTTCCCTCCAGTGGGTTCCGTGGCCGTCCCTTGCGGGAGCCCTGCGGTTCCCCACCTTCCTCGGTACTATGGGGTCATAAGACTGCTCGGCCATCTTCATGCTTCCTCCGGTCAACCCTTGGTTGCATATACCGCGCGACCCATCCAGAGGCTTTCCTCCTGGGGTGCGTGGAGATGGGGAGCTCTCTTTGGTTCCTGGCCAGTCTCTCTGAAAACATGCCCCGGGCTAGGGACTCCGGCCACCCCGGCAGACCTCGCAAAACGGTCCTGCCGGATGCTGCCTTCCGCGAGGCTAACGGCGTCGGCGTGGCAACGAATAAACGATTTCGGAGCTGAATCCTCACGGCCTGCTTCCTTGTTGTGTATGCTTCCACCCACCGGTCACCCGGTAAATGGCAACACTCACTACTGACCTGTCTGCTCGACTTTGGTCAGGCGGGATTTGCACCCGCTAGACTGGGTTAAAAGGTTTCACTATCTCGTTAAACAGTTCCTCCTTTTCCAAGTTTCCAAACGCGACAGTCGTGATGCTCATCATGCGCCTGCTTGCGGCGACGGCCATGGCCGATGATCGTATCCTGTTCACAAACCGGGCAGCGGCGTAAGATGATCTCGTCCGAGTTTTCGGCCCAGCAGGCGGCAAGCTGCTCCAGCGGGACCGACACTGGGACAAAGAGGATCGTTACCTCACACGGTCCCCGCTTCTTGCTCTGATCCGCCAAGATGCTGGCAGGAAGCGGGGCACCGCCTCCTGAAGAAAATCCAACTGAAAGAAAATATAACTTCTTACCGCCAGCCATGATCACGTGG
>Ga0206941_10255_pt1 | contig 13341 bp, 8 predicted proteins | sample Alteio_BWOrgHeat_9_FD_153251 | JGI IMG/M metagenome (GOLD analysis project Ga0206941, IMG submission 153251) | Enriched cells from forest soil in Barre Woods Harvard Forest LTER site, Petersham, Massachusetts, United States -... | ecosystem: Environmental > Terrestrial > Soil > Temperate forest > O...
TTGAGGGGCTGCTGTTGACGGGAGTCAGTGGGCTGATCGGGATCGGCGGAGCGGCGCTTTTGATGTATGGGCTGCAGGCCGCGATGGGAGACAGTGTTCAGGGGTTCGATCCGCCGAAGCTGGTGCCGTGGTCAGCGGCGCTGGCGCTTATTTCGCTTAGCCTGAGCGGGATTGTTGCAGGACTGTATCCGGCAAGCAAGGCAGCGGCGCTTGAACCGGTGGAAGCGCTGCGCCGCGAGTAGAAATGGCAAGGAGTCGTCATGCTGCGTGATCTGTGGGGGCAGGCTTATGAGGCGATGGTGTATAACCGTCGCCGCACGACGATCACGATTGTCGGTATGGCGTGGGGCATTGCCACGGTGGTCCTGCTGCTGGCTTACGGCGCTGGGTTTGGACGGGCAATCGAGGCCATTTTCGCGCAATGGGGCACACAGCTGATCGGCGTCTTTCCCGGCCGCACGAGCGATAATCTCATGCACCTGCTGTGTCGCCACGATATTGTCGCCGCGAATGCGCGGCTGGTATTGAATCGAAGTCACCGAATCGGCGGGGATGTTCTCACCCTTCAGCGGGAACATCTCCAGCATGGTGGAAAGCGGGATGTAAATTTTCTGGTTTTCGTTATCGTTGTTGGCCCGGCCGAATTTATCGGCAACGCCGATCACCTGAAATCGCGAGCCATTCAGCAGCACCGTCTCGCCCATTGCCGGACGCCCAGGGAACAGCAGCTTCGCGCTCTTCTCGCCCAGCACGACCACGCGCCGCCGGTCGCGCATGTCCGCATCATTCAGAAATCGCCCTTCTTTGATCGGCAGAAAGCGTATGCCGCTGTAGCTCGGCTCCGCGCCAATCGCCTGGCCGCCGGCGCTCTCATAGGCGCTCTGTTGTTTAAGATCGTTGCGGTTGATGAAGGCAGTGGCATTGCGAACTTCGGAAGCCTGAGTGCGAATCGCATCTGCGTCGGAAACCGTCAGGTTATAAGGACGCATTCCCGTATGCTGGTTCGCCACAGCCGGAATCGTCCCGCCCCACATCATGATGAGGTCATTGCCCAGCGTCGCCAGCGAGCGCCTCTGGCCCGAGCGAAACCCTTCGCCTACGCTGATGAGCAGCAGCATCGAGCCAACGCCCCAGGCAATGCCAAACATGGTTAGGAATGAGCGAAGCTTGTTCGCCCATATCGCGCGAAAAACCTGCCCGAAGATGTCGCCGACATTCTGCATGCTCTAGCCGGAAGTACGCATCCGGCCGCTCCCCGGTTCCCCAGCATTTAGACGAACCGGGAAGAAAATAAGCTTCTCGCCGGCCTATTTACCCTGTAGTGAGGAAACCACCGTCTCCACGCTCGGCTGCGCATTCTTCAGATACTCGCTCACGCGCTTGCGCTCCTCCGGTGTCAGTGTCTGCGCAAGCGCAAGCACGCGGCGCAGCGTAACGGTCACGTCGTCAACATAGTTCATCAATCGAATTGCTTCGCCGGAAAGGGGCATCGGTTCCTCGTCGTTCAGATTTTCTATTTCTATTGTCTGCGCGACCCATGGTTTTCGTAAAGTCGCCCATGTGAAAACTGGCCAGTCCGTTTCTGCATCTAAGTACAGGTTTCCACTGCGAAATTTTTCCATGTCTGAAATGAAAGAATGCATTGATCGTGTAGTGCGCAGCGATACGCGCGCCCCCGTATCGACCTATCGCGTGCAGATGCACGCGCAATTCACCTTTGCCGACGCGCAGAAAATCCTCCCCTACCTCAAACAACTTGGCATCAGCGACCTGTACTGCTCACCCATCTTCGAGGCTCGCCCCGGGAGTCAACACGGCTACGACGTTATCCGCCACGACCGCCTGAATCCGGAGTTGGGCGGCGATGAGGGCTTCCAAAATCTTTCCGCCGCCTTGCGCGAAGCGAACATGGGCCTCCTGCTTGATATCGTGCCCAACCACATGGGTATAAGCAACGACTCGCTATGGTGGCAGGACGTCCTCGAAAATGGCCGCGCCTCGGAACACGCAACTTTCTTCGACATCGACTGGGAGCCGCTCAAGCCCGACATGCGCGGCAAGCTGCTCCTGCCCATCCTCGGCAACCAGTACGGCGAAGAGCTGGAAAGCAAAAAGATTCAGGCCGCCTTTGAAGATGGCCATGCTCGCATCCGCTATTACGAACACTCTTTTCCAATCGCTCCCCGCACCATCCCGCTGCTCTTCCCCGAAGAAGACGACCAGAAGGACAACGTACCGCAGTCATTTCGCGATCTGCTCAAAGAGCTGGCCCACGTCCCTCCGCATGACACCACCGATCCGAGTCTCACCGCGCAGCGCCGCGAACAGCTGGCGGAACTGCGTCCTCGCCTGCGCGAAGCCCTGCTCTTGCCCGCGCTTCAGCCCGTCCTGCAGCGCGCTACTGCGCGCGTGAATGGAGTAGAAGGCGAGCCCGCAAGCTTCGACCAGCTCCACGCCCTGCTCGAAGCCCAGCCATACCGGCTCGCCTACTGGCGCGTCTCGTCAGAGGAAATCAACTACCGCCGCTTCTTCGACATCAACGATCTCGTCGGCCTGCGCATGGAGGACCCGGCTGCCTTCGCCCAGACGCACAGCCTCGTGCGCAAGCTGCTTGCGAAACAACAGGTCACCGGCCTGCGCATCGATCACTGCGACGGAATGTTCAATCCGCGCCAATACCTCATCCGCCTGCAATTGCTCTACGTCGCCAGCCAGTGCTCCGGCCCTGAAGCACAACCGCCATTTTCGGCAATCGGCATTGAGCTTGAGATACGCGAAGCGCTCCGCGGTTACGACTGGGCACGGCGCTATGGACCGCTTTACACAGTAGTCGAAAAAATTCTCGAACCCCGCGAAGCCCTTCCGCACGAATGGCCGGTCTCCGGAACATCGGGGTATGATTTCCTGCACCTCGCCAACCATGTATTTATCCAACCGCAGAATGAGGCTCGCTTCACCGCGCTCTATGCAAAGATTCTCGGCCGCGAAGTCGACTCCAGCGAGTTGATTTACCGCTCCAAGCTGCGCATCATGCAGACTTCGCTTTCCAGCGAAGTCTACGTACTCACCAACCTGCTCAATCACCTTGCGACCGATGACCGCAGAGCGCGCGACTTTACCGAGAGCACGCTCGAAGCCGTCATCCGCGAAACCATCGCCTGCTTCGCCGTCTATCGAACCTATATCGACGATCGCGGCCAATACACCGAACGCGACATCGCCTTCATTGCACAGGCCATCTGGCGCGCGAAATACCGTAATGCCGATATCGATGCCTCAGCCTTTGAGTTTCTCCAAAACACGCTTCTGCTCGGAGACAGGAGCGACGAAAAATACCAGGCACGCCTCTACTTCGCGCTGAAGTTCCAGCAGCTTACCGGCCCGGTGATGGCGAAAGGCGTCGAGGACACAGTATTCTACGTCTACACGCGCTTCCTCTCATCGAATGAAGTCGGCAGCTCGATGAGAGCCTTTGGAATCTCGACAGATTTCTTCCACGCAACGAACCAGGACCGCCTGCAAAACTCGCCCGACTCGATGTTGACGACCTCGACGCACGACACCAAGCGCAGCGAAGACGTCCGAAACCGCCTCAACGTGCTTTCCGAGATGCCCACGCAGTGGTCATCCATCATCCGCCGCTGGATTCGCCTGAACGCGCGCCACAAGCAGAAATTATCCGATGGCCGTATCGCGCCCGACGCAAACGAAGAGTACCTCATCTACCAGACCATCGTCGGCGCATGGCCCTGGCAAATGGAAACGCGCGACGATCGTAACGAATTTCTGGAGCGGATCAAGCAATACTGCGCCAAGGCTTTGAGTGAAGCCAAAGTGAATCTCAGCTGGACCAATCCAGATCCAAATTATCTCGATGCCGTGAACAACTTCCTGACCACAATTCTTTTGCCGCAGGGTAGTGCACGCGAGACCCGCTTCGTCGAAACGCTGAAAGCCTTCCTGCCCACAGTGCAGCTCTTCGGCGCTGTAAACTCGATCTCGCAGCTCGTCCTGAAAATAGCCTCTCCCGGCGTACCCGACTTTTATCAAAGCACCGACCTCTGGGATTTAAGCCTCGTCGATCCCGACAACCGTCGCCCCGTCGACTATGCCCTGCGCACGCAGGCACTCGAGGCGCTCGAAGACCAGCATCAACGCGAAGGAGCCGAAGCAGTCTGCGCCGAAGTTCTAAGCACCCTGCCCGATGGACGCGTAAAACTATGGACCATGCATCGCGCCCTCACCACGCGACGCGATCTGCACCCGGTCTTCCATCGCGGCGAATACATCCCGTTGAATATCGAGGTGGAAAAACAGCAGAACGCCATCGCCTTTCTCCGCCGTAACCCGGAGACGAAGCAATCCGTCCTCGTCGTCGTTCCGCACTTCGCCTGCTCCCTGGCGCTGGCAAAACCGCATCTGCCTTTAGGCGATGCATGGGGCAAAGCCCAACTCTCACTGCCCGATCAAGTCAGCGGAAGATTTGTAAATATCTTTACCGACAAAGAAGTGCAAGCCGATGAGAAAGGCCATCTGAAACTTCGCGACATCTTCGCTGACTACCCTATAGCCATGCTGACGAGCAAGTCGTGAGTACTCTGAGGAATCAAGCTTAAGTTGTCATCATCGCTCAGGATTTTAAGATTAGGATTTTTTAATTGTCATCCTGAGCGTAGCGCCGCAGGCGCGCAGTCGAAGAGCCTGTCCTGAGCTTGTCGAAGGAACCTGCAGTTTGCTTCGATCAGCACGAAACCGGGTGCCTCATCCTGTCGCGTACTTAGCAACAGGGTGGGAACCACCGCTATCGACTAGCTATAAAGCCCTAAGCCTCTTTCTCCCCCTCAACCACACGATCCCGGTCAGTAACCACCGTAAGCTCGCCAAGTTTCTCCGCAAGTTCCGGCTTCAGCACACCCTCCGGACAACGCCACCCCCAGTTGTCCCCAGACCGCGAGGGCACATTCATGCGTGCCTCCGATCCCAGCTCAAGAATGTCCTGCAAGGGAAACAGGCAGGTATCCGCAACCGAAGTAGACGCCGCCCGAATCAGCGGCCACACCACGCCCTCATCGCCCGGATTTACATACGTCTGCACCGCCGCTTTCTCAATCTTGCTCGCGCCATTCTCCCACCAGCCGCGCGTCGTGTCGTTATCGTGCGTGCCGGTATAGACAACGGTGTTCTTCTCATAGCGATGCGGCAGATAATTGTGCGCCCCGCGGTTCGAGAACCCGAACTGCAGAATCCGCATTCCTGGCAGCTTGAATTGTTCGCGCAAAGCATCCACCTCGGGAGTAATCAACCCAAGATCCTCGGCAATTACGGGAAGCTCGCCCAGAGTCTCTTCGAGTTTTGCAAATAGATCCGCCCCCGGAGCCTTTATCCACTCGCCATTGACTGCGGTATCGTCCTCTGCAGGAATCGACCAGTACGCCTCAAAGCCGCGAAAGTGATCCAACCGAATCACATCGTAAAGTGAATGCGATCGGCGAATGCGATCCACCCACCAGTCGAAGCCTCGCTCCTCCAGCACATCCCATCGGTAGAGCGGATTTCCCCACCGCTGTCCCGTTTCGCTGAAGTAGTCCGGCGGCACGCCAGATACTCGAATCGGCGAAAGGTCTTCATTGAGCTCAAAAATATCGCGGTGCGTCCATACATCCGCGCTGTCGTAATTCACAAAAATGGCGACATCGCCAATAAATCGGATATCTCGCTCAGCACAGTATCTGCGCAGCGCCGACCACTGTTCATCAAAAGCAAACTGAATTACCTGCTCGATGGCCAGCTCTTCGCCATGCTCTTTTTCCAGGCGAGCAAGAGCTTCCGTATCCCGATACGCATATTCCTTCGGCCACTCATGCCAGCCGGCGCCGCCGAATTTCCGCCGCAGCATGCTGTAATGGGCATAGTCATTCAGCCAGGTGGCGTTCATCCGGCAATAGTCGTCGAAGCGTGTCCATTGCGCAGCCAGCTTCGGCTCATTGTTGTGCTGGTACAGAAAATTACGCGCTGCCTCCACCAGCAGCGGCATCTTCGTCTCGACAACCTCGTCGAAATGAATATTGCCCGATCGCCCTGGCAGCCCGGCAATGCGCTTCACGTCGATCCATCCCCACTCAGCAAGCTTCTCCAGGCTCACCAGCAGAGGATTGCCGGCAAACGCTGACAGCGCCGCATAGGGCGAGTTGCCATACCCGGTCGGGCTCAGTGGAAGCACCTGCCACAGCCGCTGCTTAGCCGCTGCGAGAAAGTCCGCAAACTCATACGCGGCAGGGCCAAGGTCCCCAATGCCACCATGCGAAGGCAGCGAAGTAATGTGCAGCAGTATTCCGGACGACCGCTCAAATGACATTGTGTTTTCCTGCGCCGCGCCAGCAGAAAGACCCGTGATTCGACAGATTCCAAACCACGGGCCTCGGTTGCTCTTTGCTTGTAGTTACATCGTTACGACTGTGGTTGGGGCTGTCCCGGCAGTCCAGCTGGCTGCTGCATCCGTTTGTTCACGCGAATGCGCCCCTGCTTCTGATATTGATCCACCAGGTTTGTCACAAAGACTGCAAACATATCTTCGCGCTTCTGGTTCAGCAGCGCATCGCGGGTCTGGTCGAAATTCTTCTGAACCTCATCCGGAGTCGGCTGCTGCTTTTCCGTCAGCTTTGCGACAACGCCAGTGCGCTGGCTACTGATAGGCTGGCTGATCTGCCCGACACTCAGATCAAACAATCCCGGAGCCGTCTGCGACAGCTGGCCTACATCCGGAACCTGAGCGTCGCGCCCAACCAGATCGCTGCTCTTCACTGTCGCGCCCACTTCCTTTGCCGCCTTCGCCAGGTCGTTCTCGGCCTTCGCCTTGTCCGCAAGCTCGGCCGTCTTGCGCGTCATCAGTGAAGGCAGCTGGTCGTCGCGGAAGTCTTCCACGATATGCGACTTGTACTCATCAAACGCCGGAGCATGAGCCGCATGCACATCTTCTACCTGAAAGACCGCATAGCCATCGCCCGTCGAAGCCACCTGCGGAGCACCGCCCTGCTTGGCTGAAAACGCGCTCGTCAGCATCTGCGACCCATCCGCAAGCGTCGGAATGATCGCATTCTGCGCCAGGTAATCCGTCGTCACCGCCTGCAGATGATGCGCTGCAGCCGTCTGCGCCATGCCCGTCTTCTGCGCCTCATTGACTAGCTGCTGAGCAAATGCCTGCTGCGCCTGCGCTTCCTTCTCGCGCGTCAGCACCGCCAAAATCGTCGGCTTCACTTCGTCCAGTGAACGCGTGTGCGCCGTCTGCTTCTCTTCCGACTGGATAATGTGGTAGCCGAACTTCGTCTTCACCAAATCCGAAATCTGCCCCGGCTGCAGCGCGAACGACGCCTTGTCAAACTCGGGCACCGTCACGCCATGCTTGATGAAGCCAAGCTCGCCGCCTGTATCCTTGCTGCCCGGATCGTCAGAATTCTTCTTCGCCAGATCGGCAAAGTTGCCGCCGCTGCGAAGTTGCTTCAGAATGTCCTCGGCCTTCTGCTTCGCCGCGGCATCCGCCTTCGCATCGGCGCCTGGATCGACCTTGATCAGGATGTGCCGTACCTTCACCTGATCGTCGACCTGATAGTCCTTCTGGTGCTGGTTGTAGTAGTGCTGCACCTCGGCGTCGGTCACCTGCGGAGCGCCGCCCGGCAGATTCGCTGTCGTGAACGCAATGTACTCAATCTTCCGCGCTTCCGGAACGGCCTTCGCATACCGCGGCGCGTTTTGCTTGAAGAAGGCCTGCAACTCGGCATCCGTCGGATTGATCGTCTTCCGCAGATCGTCCGCGCTCACCACCGCGTAGTCAAACTTGATCTTCGTTCCCTGCTGCGTAAAGGAATCGCGCACTTGCTGATCGGAAACCGTAACACCGGCAGTTACAAACGACCGCAGCCGGTTCTCCTGGATCTCCTTCTTCAGCTCCTTCTCAAACATCTCGCGCGAGATGCCGAAGTTCTGCGACACCAGGCTCGCATACTGGTCATCGCCGATATAGTGGCCATTCGGAAAGAGCGCCTGTCCCCACATGCCCGTCTTCAGAAACGCGCGGAGATCATCGTCCGTCACATTCACGCCCAGACGGTTCGCCTCTTCCAGTTCGATGTGCTGCTGAATCAGCCCCTGCCCCACGCGCTGCATCATGAATGGCAGCACGAAATCGGGTAGTTGCTGGCGCTGCAGCATGCGCTGAGCCAGCTGCTGCACTTCCTGCGTAGAAACCTCGTCGCTTGCACCAAAGATGCGGCCAAAGAAACCGGCACCGTGAATCGTCGCGTAAGAATCGGAACCGGAAGCCTGGTCACTGAAGATGCCCGGAACGAGCGTAATGACCATGGTGATGCAGGCAACGGAAATGATCACGATGAAGATCGCCTTCACCGTGCGGCTGTCTTTCTGAAGAAAACGAATCATGAATGGGTAATGACCTTCTTGATCTGGCGCTTTGCAGACGTTTCCGTGTAGCGGAAAAACGGCTTTTCCTGGTCTTCCAGGAAGCTATCTGATTATAAATGCATTTTAAGGGCATGTGCAATCAACGAGTTAGAAGCTATGTGCAGGAATGATGCGGGTTTCATGTTGCGCTGAGATGCCAGCGGATGCGGCGAAATACCGGGACAACTGACACCAGAACTAACACCCGCTTACGAGTTGCGCGTAGGGAATTCAAGCAATACGCCCAGCATCTCATCCGTCACTTCCAGCGGAAACACGACATCCCCTCTCGGGACTCCAAAAGACTGCTTAAACTCTTCAGCGGATTCGATAGTTATCGAGCAATCGCATTCGTGAGCGTCACACATCTACCGGTGACATGTCGGGCAATACATATCCCGCAACACACCGGGCGTCCGTCTTCCATTACGTTTGGGCTACTACCTCTGTAACTAGCCGCGATTACTGACTTGGTGTAGCGTTCATCTCATCCGCGAGGCAAGTGTGTGAACGCACGAAAGACCATCGTTACAAGTCCTGCTGTGACCCGGCTGTGCTCGACCGGAGAAGACCTTCGTCAAGAGTTCTTGGTCTGCCTTCGAGAACTAATCGAAGCGGTGAATAAACACGACAACATATTCGACAGCGAAATTAAGGCGCTTTCAGACAAAGCCGCCGAAGCACGCATTCAGTGGGCAGCGCACCGGCAGTTTTGTGTCACATGCTGTAGCGACCTCGACCCCAGCGAGTGGCCGGACAAATAGCAAAACTTCAGGAACACCCAATACGCGCCATCTTTTACCATCCCAACTACCCTAGCGTAATCACAGTAATCTCCGGCGGACAATTCAACCGGAAAGGCAGCCCGACCGTGCCAATCCCCCGGTTCACATAAAGCTGCGTGTGCCCCATCTGAAAATATCCCTCTACATATTTCTTTCCCATCGGAGGCATATGCATCGGAGGCACAAACGGAAACCGAACCTGCCCGCCATGCGTGTGTCCTGACAGCATCAGATCCACGTTGTGCTTAGCCACCCTGGGCAGAATATCCGGCTCATGCGCCAGCAGAATCACGCGCTCATCATCGCCGAGCGCCGTCTGCGGAATGGCCTTTTCAAAATTCGGCCCGGGGTTGCCATTCAAAGCATCTGCAATGCCCGCCAGCCAGATGCGCTTCCCATCGCGTTCCAACGGGACAGCCTGGTTATTCAGTACCGGAATACCGTGCGTCGTCAAAGCATCCTTGGCCGCTGCTTCATTCACAATGCAGTCGTGGTTTCCTAATATCGCGTAGCGCTGAGGACACTCGATCCGCGTCAGCAATTCGCCGCACTCATACGCCCAGGGAATCGACCGCCGCTTCTCGAGCGGACCATAGCTTACATAATCGCCGGTCAATACCACCAGATCAGCATTGAGTGTATTCACCTCATGCAGCACCAGCTTAACGAAAGAGGCTTCGGTAAATTCCCTGAAGTGAATATCGGAGATCTGCACAATGCGATAGCCCTTGAAGCTCTCGGGCAATCCCGGTATCACAAAAGTGCGATGGACTATGTCAATTTCATGCCGCGCAATCTCGCCCGAGTACAGGGCGAGACCAAGCACGGACAACCCAGAGAGCCCCAGGAACTGGCGGCGAGTGAGAACGCGCTCCTTCTCAGCGGCAATAACTTCCATCATTACTATGATACCGGTAATCAAGCAAGAGCCGTATTGACGGCTACATTACTGCGCGGTATTTTAGTCACCATCGCGACTGATTCTTTGCACTTTCCCGGCATCTCGTTGAAAATCAGCCCATGCGCTTGACGGGCTTTTTCATTGTTTTTTTACTGACAATTTCATTCCAGCCGGGTCAGCTATCTGCCGCCAAGGACGATCTGCCGCCTTACAAACAGCCCAACCTGCCCATCGAAGAGCGGGTGCACGACCTCGTCAGCCGCATGACACTAGAAGAAAAAGCCCGCCAGCTCGACATGTACGCCGGCATCCCTGACTTCGCCGACAAAGCCACCGATAAGACCCACGCCGCAACCGATGCCAGCTTCCAGCCGGCCGCCACCGAAAAGCTTCTCGGCAATCTCGGCGCAGGCAGTATCCACGACCTCTATCCTCGCGCCGAATTGGCCAACAACATCCAGCAGTGGGTTATCGAGCACTCGCGCCTCGGCATTCCCGCGCTCTTCATCGAAGAAGGCCTGCACGGCTATAGTGACGGAACCGTCTTTCCCGCGCCCATCAACCTTTCTGCCACCTGGAACCCCGACCTCGCCCATCGCACCGCCGCAGCCATCGCATCGGAAGCCCGCGCCGCCGGCGTTCACATGATCCTCGCTCCCGTCCTCGATCTTGCCCGCGAACCCCGTTGGGGCCGCATCGAAGAAGACTTCGGTGAAGACCCCTACCTCACCGGGCAATTCGGCCTCGCCTACGTGCAAGGTGCGCAGGGCAAGTCACTCGCCTCCGACCACACCGTCGTCGCCGAGCCAAAACACTTCGCAGGTCACGGCTCGCCCGAAAGCGGCCTGAACACGTCGCCGGTCCACATGGGCGAACGCGAGCTCCGCTCCACCATGCTCAAGGCCTTCGAGCCGGCATTCCGGGAGGGCCACGCGGCCAGCACCATGGCCGCTTATCACGAAATCGACGGCGTGCCCGTGGCCGAAGACTCGCACCTCTTTGAAGACATCCTCCGCGGCGAATGGGGCTTTCGCGGCTTCGTCCTCTCCGACCTGGGCGCCATCCGCCGCATCCTGGAGGATCACCACACCGCCGCCACATCCCAGCAGGCCATCGTCGATGCCATCACCGGCGGCGTCGACATGCAGTTCTACGACTTCGACCACGCCACTTTCCAGAACGCCATCATCGCTGGATATAAAGATGGCACCCTCGATCCAGACGACCTCGACGGAGCCGTCCGCTCCGTCCTGCGCGTCAAATTCAGGCTCGGCCTCTTCGATCACCCATTTACCGACCCGTCACTCAGCCCCCAAGTCAAACGCAGCCCCGAACATCTCGCAACCTCGCTCGAATCCGCGCGCCAGTCCATGACGCTGCTCAAAAATGACAACCACACCCTGCCTTTGCCGAAAACCCTGAAGCGCGTCGCCCTCATCGGCCCCAATGCCAACATCGCCCGCTACGGCGATTACGAGGACGAAAAGAACGGCAAGCACATCAGCATCCTCGACGGCCTGCGCACCCTCCTGCCCGACACCACCATCGACTTCGACCAAGGCACCGACATCTCCGCCGCGGTAGCCAAGGCCCGCAACGCCGAAGTAGCTATCCTCGCCCTCGGCGAGTACCAGGGCATCTCCGGCGAAAGCTTCGATCGCCAGACCCTCGACCTTCCCGGAAATCAGGAAGCGCTTCTCGAAGCCGTCGCCGCAACGGGTAAGCCCGTAGTGCTCGTCCTGGAAAACGGCCGCCCACTGACCATCTCCTGGGCCGCAGAGCACGTCCCGGCCATCCTTGAAGCCTGGTATCCCGGCGAATTCGGCGGTCAGGCCGTTGCTGAAACCCTCTTCGGGGACAACAATCCCGGCGGCAAGCTAACCATCACCTTTCCGCGCGCCATCGGACAAATCCCCGTCTACTACAACCACGACCCATCCAAAACCAGCAAGTATGTGGACGGCACCAGCAATCCGCTCTACCCCTTCGGCTATGGTCTCAGCTACACCACCTTCGCCTTCGACAACCTGGCCGTAACATCGCCCGCACCAGGCAAGTGCGACGACGTAATCGTAACTGTAAATGTCACAAATACCGGAGACAGGCCCGGTGACGAAGTAGCCCAGCTCTATCTCCACCACGACACCAGCAGTGTCGAGGTCCCCGACAAAGCCCTCAAAAGCTTCGAGCGCGTGCATCTAGACCCCGGCCAGCACAAAACCGTAACCTTTCACCTCAAGCAAAGTGAATTGGCCGTCTGGAACCTGAAACGCCAGTGGGCCGTCGAACCCGGCAGCTACACCATCACTGCCGGCGACTCCTCACAAGCCGAGCTCCACGCCAGCTTCAAAATCGCAAAGCAATAACCACCAGTTTCGTTTTCATTAATTGTCATCCCGACCGGAGCGCAGCGAAGCGGAGGGACCTGCGGTTGGGGCAGATTGCTGGGCAACGAATCTTTGGACGGCCCCATTAAAATTCGCGGGAACCAATCCCCCACCCCTCCCGTAACTACAAAACAAACAGCGAGGGACCAATGGCACAACTGCGGCAGGACCTGTCCTACACCTTCCGGCGTCTATCCAAAACTCCAGGCCTTGTGCTCGCCGTCGTCTTTTCCATCGGATTAGGCATCGCCGCCAACTCGACCATCTTCTCCATGGTCAGCCGCTTCGTCCTCACGCCGCCGCCCGTAGGCAACCCAGGCACACTCCTGTCCCTGAAGACCACCGACAAGAATGAGTGCTGCAGCAACTTTCCCTGGCCGCTTTACACTGACCTGCGCGACCAGGCAAAATCCTTCTCCGGGCTCGCCGCTTACGATGAGCTCGTGCCCGCCTCTATCGGCGGCAATGGCGAACCTGAGCGCCTTTGGGGACAAGCCGCTACAGCAAACTACTTTGACGTAGCCCAGATGCACATGGCCCTCGGCCGCGGCTTCCTCCCGAGCGAAGAACACCAGCAGGTCATCGTCATCGGCTATCGCGTCTGGCAACGCCGCTTCGCCTCCGATCCTGCCATCATCGGCAAAGCCATCACACTCTCCGGACACCCCTATACAGTCGTTGGCATAGCACCCCCAGGCTTTCATGGCCTCGATTCCATCCTTGATCCGCAATACTGGGTTCCGCTGGCCAACATCGAAACTCTCGCCCCGGGCTCTTCCGGAAGTACTGTGAGCGTGTGGCCAGGGCGTGATAA
>Ga0206941_10267_pt1 | contig 13321 bp, 17 predicted proteins | sample Alteio_BWOrgHeat_9_FD_153251 | JGI IMG/M metagenome (GOLD analysis project Ga0206941, IMG submission 153251) | Enriched cells from forest soil in Barre Woods Harvard Forest LTER site, Petersham, Massachusetts, United States -... | ecosystem: Environmental > Terrestrial > Soil > Temperate forest >...
CAACTGGCGAAGGGATTGAGGCTGACGGCGATCGGCGGAAGTGATAACCATAATGCTCTGTTGCCGGCAGGAGCGCCCAACGCAATCGCCCGGCCGACTACAGTCGTCGAGGCAGACGAACTTTCCGTCCCGGCGATTCTGGAGGGCATGCGTCGCGGTCGCGTCTTTATCGATCTCACGGCTTCGCGCGACAAAATGATCGATATGGACGCGCGCAATGAGGCGGCCGGCGAAAAGCCGGGGGACGAGAAGTGGACGCTCATGGGAGATGCGCTTTCGGCACCGAACGGTCATGCCGTTTCGTTCCGCATTCATCTTACGGCCTGTCCAAATTCTCGAGTCCGCCTGCTTCTAGATGGCCACGAGACATCCGGCCTAGCGCCGAGGTTCGCGGCCGTGGGAAATGAAACGCTGACATTCCGATGGCCGAGCGACGGCGGATATCATTGGTTGCGCTGTGAGGTCAGGGATGCCGACGGCAACCTTCTGTTGATTTCAAATCCGATCTACATCAACCTGCCAAGCCACTGAGGAAGGGTCATGCACATCCACGGGCGTAATGTCCTGCTGTTCACGGCGGTCATTCTTTTTGGTTCGACTTTGGTCAGTTTCAAAACTCTTGCGCAACAGGTGCCTCAGCCCGGTTCTCGAACCCTGATGGATGCCCACAACTGCTATCCGTATTTTGAATGGTGGGCAGACCGGATTGACCGCGCTCTCTCTGCGGGGACTCCGCTGGCGATCGAGCAGGACCTCGCATGGTACACCGGCGCGAAGACAGGCAAAAGCTGGTCGGTTGTTACTCATGGGGACCCTGTCACCGGCGCGGAGCCAACAATGGAGCAGTATTTCTTTGCGAAGGTGCGCCCCCTCGTCGAGCAGGCCTTGAACGAAGGAAACAAAGGGAACTGGCCGCTGATTACCCTTAATCTCGATTTCAAGGACAACAAGCCAGAGCACCTGGCGGCAGTGCTGGCGCTGCTGCGAAAGTACCAGGGGTGGCTGACCTCGACAGCCTGGAAAGCAAACATCGATCAGGTCCAGCCGCTCGATTTGAAGCCCATCCTGGTTTTGACAGGAGAACCCGACGCACAACAAGCCGTGTTTTATGATCAACTGAAAGCTGGCGACCGGGTGCTGGCCTTCGGTGCTATCCACACCGAAAATAAGGACCCTCGCGCTGCACCAGAGGTGCTTGGCGCAGAGAAGGCAAATAATTACCGGCGCTGGTGGAACAATCCGTGGAGAGTTGTGGAAGCCGCCGGGCAGGCGCAAGCCGGGGAGTGGACGCCGGAAAAGATGAACCGGCTTAGAGCGCTGGTCGAGCGCGCTCACGCTAACGGGCTTTGGATACGCTTTTACACCCTCGACGGCGCAACGAAAGACGAACTCAGTTGCCGAGGATGGTTTCGCGGATACAACTTTGGCTCACTCGACGCGGCCCGTACGCGCTGGCGCGCTGCTATTGCCGCGCATGTTGACTACGTGGCATCGGATCAATACGAGCTACTGGGCGCCGAGATCGGGCAAAGTGCGGGAGCGCGTCGTCCGGAGCGATAGTCCCCGTGATCTAGCAACTCTTCGGAACCGGCAGGGTCTCCTATGGAAACAGGACGGATCGGGCGGGCGTCCGATTTGGCTTGACATCATCTCCCGAAATTGAATTTTGTGGGTCTAAGTATCGTGACACAGTAAAATGGCACTCTGGAGGTCGTGGCACGTGTCCTCCCACTTGCGCTGGGCGGTATTTTCGGTCATTGCAGGCGGATGGTGTAGCTGTCTGCATGCGCAGGTTACGGCTGCTGCCGGCGTAGCGCCGGTTCGCCCACCCCAGAATGTCACCAAAGTGCCGCGGGTTCCCAATGTGAGCCTGTTATTTGACGGGTTCAATGCCGGGGTTACTTATTCCGGGGTGCACGACTCCGCCAGCGGCTGGTATACCGTCGCAAGTCCCGCGGTAAGCTATACGTTTTCAGATCGGTATTCGGCCGATGCCAGCGCCTCGATGTATTTCCATCGTCTGGTGCAGAACACAGACCCCGCGACAGCGGCGACGCAGCCGCAGGTGGTTGAACCACTGAACGCCGGCGACACCTTGATCGGTTTTCACGCGTTCTTTGAGCCAGGCTCGTTGCAGAACACGATTACCGGGGCTCTCACTGCGCCCACGGGGGACAAGTCCCAGGGGCTCGGCGCGGGCCAGGTAACGTTCGATTTAAGCAATCACACCGAACGGTACTTTGATCAGCTGGGATTAGTGATCGATGTGGGGGCCGGCAACTCCTCCGGTCTTTTTAATAGCGTCGTCTCCAAAGACTACAGTTCCGTGGGGCCAATTGCACACTTCCAGGCGGGTGCAGTTTTCTGGTTTCCAGCCAGGATCTACATACAGTCGGTGGCGTACGAGCAACTTCCCCTTGGCAGCCAGACCGTGTACCAAACCGTCCCACGCAAAAAGCACGGAAAGGGGGAAGACGACGGGGATGGAGATTCTCCGGCTCCTACGCCCATAACGACGCCCACCGCATTTGAAGATAATGGTTTTACCACGATCCTGGGTGTGCCCCTGAGCAACTACTTGACTCTCTCCGGCTACTACAATCGAAGTCTGCGTCAAGATCTGGACACCGTTTCGATCGGGATGACCTATGTCATTCGGGGAAGGAAAAGAAGAACGCTTTCCATGATCGACCGAGCCATACGGGAAGCCGAAGGAGCAAGTCAGTAAACCTCGGGGACACCGCGAATCCATTCGAGCCACGATTGATTCGAGCCTACGGGACACTTTCGAGCTTTTTGATCTGGTCCGGATCCATTTCGTGGCGAATTTGCAGCAGCATCGACGAAGTGGTTTTTTGAAGAGAACTGCGCGCCTGGTTTACCGCGTCGATTGCGGCGAAGACCTGCTCCTTGTTTGCCTGGGGATCCTTGTTCACCGCGGTCAGATTCGACTGCGCCTTCAGGAATGTCTTGTAGCTATCAAGAATCGCGGGCTTATTCGCATCGAAGATCACGTCCATCCTCTTCGTTTGTTCTTTGCGCAGGCCAACCGCCTGAACGACGGTCTTGTTATCCCACCACCGGCCTACCGGGCCCATTTGCAGCGCGTTGCGGGGCTGGCCGTTGGACTTTCCTGGTGTGGAGTCAGGGTGTGCGGAATCAGGGTGATGATGATGGGGCGATTTAGGGCCGTTGGGGCCATTGGGTCCGTCGGGACCGCCCGGTCCCGGTCGCATCGGATTTCCATTGCCGCCGCCCGGTCGATCGTGATCCCCTCCGCCTTCCTGCGCTGTCAATCTGAGCCCAACTCCGAGGATGAGGCACATGGCGCCGCAAATTAGGCTTAGAGATAGCTTGCTCATTGCATCCTCATTGCGACTGCGGCTTCAACCGGGAATGGGGGCGTTCCCGGAAATTGTACTCTTGGATCGGAAAGTCGTCGTCCGAGCCAATTGCTGCATTTATCTGTTGAAGCAGTTCGTTGTCCTGGGCAATCTGCGTCTCGGAATCCGAGGGCTGCGGCTCCAATGTATTGACGTGATTCGGCGGAGCGACGGCGCTGTGGCGCCACAGGGTCACGGCCATGATCAGCAGCACCGCAACTGCCGCCGACCAACTCACAAACGCGAAACGGATGCGATGTGCGACCGGATGCGGCGAAGTTTCTACTGGCCGTCCGTTTCGGGATTGGCTCCAGGCAATTGACGCAGAGTTAAACAGGGTCATGTCCGCGCGAAAATCCTCCACCTTGGAGCGGCATTCGGGGCAGCGCGCCAAGTGGGCGCCTGACTCCAGAGAGCCGAGGCCAATCAGCACATCATTCAGCGCTTCGTCAGCAAGGTGTCTTGAGATATCGGGCGTCATCGTTTCGCTCCGAGTTTGCTTCGAACGGCTTTAAGAGCGCGGTGAAGGTGGGTTCTCACCGTGTTGACCGCCATCCCTAGTATTTCACTAATCTCATCGACCGACATCTCCTCTGAAAACTTCATCAGAAAGATCGTGCGCTGATTGAACGATAGCGTTTCAAGAACTCTATATAGCTCTCTAACTCGTTCCTGGGCCAGTATCCGGCGTTCGGGACTGACTGACGTGGAAGGCAGGAGAGAAGCCATCTCGTGCACATCGACCGCGGTCGCCTTGAGCTGCTTCCAGAACTTGTATCGGCCCGATCGCAGGTGATCGCGCGTTACGTTGATCGCGATTCCAGTGAGCCAGGTGCTGAGGCTGCACTCTCCGCGGAAGCTCTCTCTCCCCTTGAACGCCCGCAGCATCGTATCCTGCGTGATGGTTTCGGCCAGGTCGGGATCTCCCGTTGAGCAGGTGACGAACCGGCGTATTCTTGCCCCGTGCACCCGGACCAACTCGTCGATATCATCAAGCTCGCTGATGACTTCGCGCCTCTCCGCCATGGCTGATTCTATTCGCCGGCGGTGGACGGAGGCTATCGGCAGGTTGCTCAAAGTCGCTGTGGCCATTTACTTGTCTCGGGCATCGTATCGACTGCGAAATCAAATCGTGCCGCCACCCCGGGCGGCACATCAGTCTGACAAATAGTGAGTCGCATCTTCGCAGGTATTTGATTACAATCGCTCTCCGCTTTTCTCCGAGCCGGAAATCCAGGCCGTTGGGGATCGAAAATCCAGATCTTGTAATCACGTTCCGATTGCGCCTCGTCATAACTTGCGGAGTTGTCACGACCAGATGCAAATGTGCGGGCCGCGCATCTACTCCAGCCTCGTTGATTTGCAGCGCGTTGCCGCGCCCTCAAAAGCAAGCGAGCCTGGTTCCGATTGATGGGTCTTTATATTAAATTAAAGGACGTGCGATTGGGCTCCGCTTGCCGGAGCCCCAATCGCGTTTCGGCTTTCAAGGTTTCGGTTAATTTGATTCCTCGCTCTCCGCGCTCGCTTTGGTGAGTTCGTTGAGCGAGTCCGGCCTTGGGTCCTCTGGCAAGGCACTCTAATTCCGAAATCCGGCCATGCCGACAATACTGTGTTAGAGAATCGCCATGCTATCCTTCCTCGCATGCGACTGCAATCCGCCTCAATGTTAGTGCTTGCGCTGTTTTGGGTTTGCGGTCTTCCGCTTCAGGCGCGCGTTACGCATGTCGAAATGAGTTCGCGTGTAGATATGCTGGGAGGAAAGACCTTCGGTGACACGGGATCGTATGAGCGCATCGCCGGCCGGGTCTATTTCTCGCTTTCCGTCGACAATCTCCACAACGCGCAGATCGTGGATTTGAAAAACGCGGTCAATCGCAGGAACGGAGAAGTCGAGTTCTCAGCCGATTTCGTTGCCGTCCGTCCCAAGGACCCGGGCAAAGGCAACGGCTCGATGTTGCTGGAGGTTCCCAACCGCGGTCGCAGCCGCATCATCTCGCTCGTCGATGGCGGCGACTGGGACGTGACCCATGACGCCGGAGACGGATGGCTGCTGCGCAACGGTTTCACCATCGTGAGCGTCGGTTGGCAATGGGATGCTGCGGGGCCTGACGCTCTCGGCTTCTTCGCGCCCGTGGCAAGAGAAAACGGAAGAACCATTACAGGGGTGCTCCGCGGCGACGTAATGCCGTCGAGAATCATTCCCGAGATTCGCCTGGGCCACCTGATCCTCGGAAATACCGGAGGCTCGGAGTATCCGGTTTCCGACCCGAACGATCCTCGTAACGTTCTCACGGTTCGTGACACGCGCGATGGCAAGCGGCAAGTGATTCCGCGGTCAGAGTGGCAGTTTGCCCATACTGAGAACGGCAAACTGACAGCGAGCGACCGATTCCTTCATCTCGACGGCGGGTTTCAGCCCGGCAAGATCTACGAATACGTTTATGTAGTGGCTGATCCAGTTGTAGCCGGCGGAGGGTTTGCGGCGATACGCGATTTTGCGTCGTACGCCAAGCACGATCCTGCTGCGGTTACGCCTGTCCGGCGCGTCTATGGCGAAGGCATCTCGCAGAACGGGCGCTTTCTGCGCGATTTCCTCTACCAGGGCTTCAACGCCGATGAAGGCGGCAGGATGGCGCTCGACGGAGTGCTGGCACACGTGGCCGGAGCAGGGCGGGGTAGCTTCAACTATCGCTTTGCCCAGCCTTCGCGCGACGCCCAGCCGACTTCCTCCGTGTTTTTTCCGACCGATGTCTTCCCGTTTACCGATGAGCCCGAAGTGGATGGGCTGACGGGAGACTCCGGTGGACTGCTGGATCGAGCAAAGGCCGACAAGACGCTTCCGAAGATCTTCTTCTCAAACACTTCCTATGAGTATTGGGGCCGTTCGGCGGCCCTAACCACAGGATGAGATATGGTGAGACAAACTACAGTAACTAACGCAGAATCAGTAGCTTGAAGACGTTCTTTAAAAAATCGTTATCACCCATTTCAAATATATTTCAAAGAACCGTCTGGACAGACGGTCAGGGAACCAGATGCGCCACAATGCCACTGGCGCGGCTCCTGCACAGGTACTCGCGTGTTGTTAAGTAGTTCCTCCCGTCTGTTGAACGTGTACACTGGTTGCAATTATGCCCATCTCCAAGATCACACTCGTCTTCGAGCCTATGCACTCGGGGCAGTCAACGCCCAAACCCGTCGAACTTGGCCCAGATCAAGGCGCACTGATTCCTACGGTCGGAGAAAGAATCTTAGCGCCCGGATTCGCGATGAATGTCAAACTGAGAAAGTATCAATTTTGGGAAGATTCCTTGACCGTTTTCCTATACGAGAACGAAGGAGGGTAACGAACCTAGAGACTGTGCGCGGTACATTGACGGGTACGGCACTGAGTGCGACCCTTTACCCCCCTTTTCTGCAAAACTGACGTTTTCCCCTTCCCCGTTCTTTTCTCCCAAGACCCCAAACAGAAACAGCCTCTAGAACGCGCTGCCGCAATTCCGGCAGGGTTGACCCTCATCCGATGGTTCACGGATCGTTCCTAGGGGTCCACCAGACCACCAGCGAACGCACCAGCACCCTTGTAGGGCCAAGGAACAGAGCACACAATGCCGTTCCTTCTTTGCTCTAGATCAAATTGAGCGGCAAGCAAACTTCTATACTCTTCGCAACAAAAGTTCTTGGGACGCACTGGGAGTGCGTCCCCTTTTTTTTGGTGCGCGAGTGGCAGACAGTGCAGGACGATTCCGCCATGCCAGACCCTCACCGATGGTTCACGAATCGTTCCTAGAGGCATCTGCGGGGCAGGAAATCAGCCTTTGGATGCCTTTTTCCTTGACACCACACCCAAAGGTCGCGACACTCGTCCATCGGCCTTAAGCGGAATTACACCTTGAATAACTTATTTTCAACGGAGATTACATGTATCACCCTATTGAATCCATTTCCATCGAAGAATATCTCCAACGCTTGATGAATGCAGCATCGACCAGAATTCCTAAACCTGAGGATGATCGCTTTCTACGCGAACGGGAAGTTTTAAAGATGACTGGATTAGTCAGAAGTGCGCTGTATCGCAGAATCACGGCTGGTACATTTCCAAAGCCATATAAAATTGGACGCCAGTATCGCATGTGGTCACTGAATGCAGTGCAACTTTGGATGGAACAGCAGAAAACTGCAGTTTAAATATTTATTGGGTTTGAATTAAATAAATTATAGGAGAACCTTTGTGGAGAACACTCAGAGTGTAATTAGTCATACAATACCGGCAGCATATACCAGTCATCCGTTGGTCGTGCGGTTTGCTAATGATCCTAATTGGATCAATTGGGAATTGACACCAACGGGAAAGAAGAGTCCTAAATCACTTTGGACGCCAACATCGAAAGACGACTTGTGGCAAAGACCTCACCTGCAATCGATCAATTCCCATGAAATTACGAACGGAATTACATTCTTGGAAGCATATGCGATTACCAGAAAATTCAATGCTTGCAAGATTGGATTCATCCCGGTCGGTACGGATGTTGGATGTTTGGATTGTGACTTAAAGGGCATTGCCGATGCTGCCGAACGTGAAGCTGTTCTCGCCGCACACTTAAAACTGTGCGAAGAGTTTGATACTTTTACGGAACGATCCATTAACGGTGGTCTTCATTGTTGGTTTGAACTGACTGACAAGAATGGTTTGGAACATTACAAGAGACTTTCCGAACACTTGGAATTGTTTATCAATCACAACTTCGTCACGATCAATTCTGATCCTAAAAAGCGAAATGGTAAATCAATATTCAATCGGCAGGATTTGTTGATTAAAAAGTACCCGCAGATTGTTTCCGGTAATGGACACGTTCGCAACGGACATGTTTCGACCCAATATCCCACAATGCCTACGGGGGGGGATGCTGTTCCTGTTGCTGTTACTGGTGATAATGATGAACTATGGACAGGACCAATTGACCCTCTGACACCGGAGGACGAACAACTATGCTGGAAAGCTTCACAAGCAAAGAACGGCGAAAAGTTCAAGTCACTGTATCGCGGAGAAATACCGGAGAACCAAACACACAGTGAAGCTGATCTAGCCTTTTGCAATATCGTTGCGTTTTACACTGATTCCAAAGAACAGGTTGTTCGTATCTTTCATAATTGCGAATTGGGCAAACGTGTGAAAGCCCACCGTGAGGATTATTTACATGATCCAAAATACGGAATCATTACCAAGGCTTTTGATCGAAAGCCACTTGCCGCACCACCTAAACAGCCGGTAGTTACTGCACCGTCGCCATCACCACTAGTTACACCTTTTCCATTGCGAAGGATATTCGATAAGACAGCACCACTGGAATATATCGTTCCGGGTTTAATTTTGTGCGGGGGGATTACCCTGCTTACTGGTAGTTGGAAATCAGGCAAATCAACCTTCATGTCACGGCTTGCTTATGACGTTTCAACCGGGCAATCTTTCCTTGGTTTTCCCGCACAACCCCCGCGTCCGGTTCTTACGTTCGATTATGAAAACTGGCTGTCACTGATTCAGGAACGATTCACACGGTTGAAGATTACCGATGTTCCCGGTTGGGAATATTGGGGATTGGATATCGGTGAAGTGCCGCATCCGTCCGCTTCATACATCCTGACAGCAATTGAAAGAATGAATCCACGTCCGCTGGTCATCATTGATTCGTACATCGCATCGTTCAAGCGGCTGTTTCCCAACGGCAACGAGAATAGTGCAGGTGATAATCGGCAGTGGTACAACCTGCTGGACCCGTTGAAACGGCTTGGATGCGGGATTGGTGTTCTTGACCATACAGATAGGGAAAATCAAAAAGACAGCAGAGGCAGCGGCGAGGATATCCGCGCCACTGGTGCGACATCGCTTCGGCAGATTGCGACAGCGTTGAATGAGCGGCACATTCCTGCGCCTTGGGGTGGCAAGTGGCATCCCGGTACGGTGCGCAGGATTCTTAACTAATGGCGCGTTGTTTTGGGGATTTGCATAAAAAAAGGATGGTCATCACCGGTACCGGGCGGGAGAGCACAACCAAAATTTCCAGTCCCACCTATAGGAACCCGCCCCACTTCACCTACAAATCCCAATTCACCTAACCAATCACATTCCTATTCAATAGCAAATCACTTACCCTCCACACATTAAAAAAGGTACCATCCAAGGCGAATGGTACCAACGGCCAACAACCTATAACATCGATGTCACAATTAAACAATTTGTTTAATTTGACCAGAGCGTCAATGTTCAAATCCGTCACCGTGACGGATTTGGTAACCGTATACACTTGCATAAATCGCCATGCTGTTTTCTCAGACCACTCAAATTCAGCCTCAAGCCCTGTCAAACATTGGTGGTCAGCCGCTTACCAAAAAGGACCGGCAGCACTTGGCTGAATATCTTTATGGGCGTGGATGGACGATGGAACGGATTGGAGAGGGGTTGGGAGTAAGCAATCAGACCATTGGTCGTGATCTTGGTGGTTTCTCCACAATGGAGAAACCTCCCCGTCCCAAAGGCGGACGCCCAAAGGGCAGTCAGTCTAAAAGTGAAGCACCACCGAAACCACACACGAAAGCTCCCGAAATCATTACGGCTCACGATGAAGGAAAGACTAATCGGGAGTACACCAATTAAAAAGGGTCCCATATTCGACCAGACCAGTTCGCACCTTCGGTGCTCACTTAACATATGCAAATCAACTAACCTTGCACTTTTAATTTAGGTACCATATTTAGCGTATGAGGCTCACTTAGTCCACCCAAGGTGGTGACGATGACGAAGGTACTACTGGCACAGGTTGTTTAACAGTCTGTGTCAACGCATCATTCAGTTTTATTACTTCGGTCTGGCTCATCTCAAGGCACATATTGAAGTGACCAAAGGGAGCATCACCGTCAAATGTGATTCGGTATGTATCTTCGGCAAGCATCGCACTCACTTCGATCAGGCGAAAGTCTCTAACCGTAAAAACCTTGTCATCCGAACCATGCCTCATATACTTCAGTTTCTTTGGGTCCATCAATAAAACATCCATTAATTATTCCTCCATTGCTCAACATGCAACCAATCAATTGCACCACCACCACACCACCACACCACAAACAAGTGGGCATTTCGGCATTGCTCTCACTAATTAAAGCATCATGTGAGACAGACCAAAACAGATTCTCTGTATCGCTGCTTCCGCTTCGTCCTGCTTAACATAGTCGCCGTCTCGTTCAGCATCTATCCACCGTTGTACTTCCCACAAAATACTTTCTAGCTCGCTATCGTCCAACCAGTTATTCTTTTGGCAGCATTGAAGGATACCTAAGAACTTATCCAAATGGTCGAACGTCTCAATCCCGACACATGAAATGCGTTCTGCTTCCATCCTGACCAGTGTTTTCAGCATCGGTATCTGGTCTTGTTCCGGCAGATCGTAACAGCATTGCTCAAGCATAGGTGGGTTAGCGATTGCGAATTCAGAAACAACCTGAACCGCAGGGGTATGTCCCTGAAGCTGTTCCATGATGTTTTGCGCGTCAGCATTGCTTAACATAGCTTGTTCACCTATGTATTTAGTTACCTATTCAAATGAGCAAAAGAAAAGTAGGGCCAGAATGGGTCCAGCATTCCAGCCCTACCGTGGTCAGCACAGGGAAAGGAATGGACCTGCGCTGTCTCACGTTCAATCGTGGGTTAAGAGGGCAATTGCAATCCGAACACATTAGCGCCATCCTGCCAGACAATCGAAGAGGGCCGCTTTCGTTCGGACGGTGGCTTTTGCAGTTCCTCGATCTGAGCAGCGATTTGTTCTTCTTTCTCTTGAAGTGCCCGGTATCGCTGTTGTCTGTCTTGCTGACCGGGGATGGTTCCAAAAATGTCTCCGGCGTTAGCGTTGAGTGCGGCTTTGGCTGCATTCACATCCGCTTGTAACTGCTTCTGCTCAGCCTGATTTGTTTCGATTTCTTGGAGCGATGAAATGGTCCGGTTAACTGGCACGAATTCCCGCAACCGCTCTTGTGCCTGATGTAAGTTAGCCTGAAGTCTGCTTTGAGCGGAGGTGTGGTGCGCGTTCTTCTGTTGCAGTGTGTTTATTCCGCTGAGAAGGTTTGCCGCCTCTGTCCTTATATCTTCCCGCTCAGCCAACAACATATCAATGCGAACCTGATCGCATTTCGCAAAGTGTGCTTCGCAATCAAGTTGAAGTTCGCCGAAGCGCAAGCGCAATTCGTTCCTTTCAAGCTGCAACTCCGGGGTACGCGCATCTGAAGTAGTAATCCGCTGATAGGCCAAAATCAGCGGATTCGATTCTGGCGGCAATGTAACTGAATTCACACTCATAACGTTTTTCCCTTCTAAGTGTTATAGCCGACACTTATTCATTTCCTGAAATTGTTTCGCATATGCTCGTTGTGCAATACCAGCAACGCGTTCATCCCTGCGCCGTTCTGATTTATATTGCTCAGTCCAAACCATGTGTAACCTTGCCGCTCTGCTCTCTGGGTCAGGATCATTTTCATCATCGAACGCAACGCTGCTGGAATGTTGCTTGCACTTCTTTTGCAAAAGTGCGATTTCGGCTTTATCGTCGGCATCAGGTTCGATGAGCAGGTTTAACATCTCCAGACGGTTCATCATATCTCGGCGATTCATGTGTATCCTCCGATTTTGAATTAAGTGCTGTTTGTGGTTGTTTGTAACTGGTAAGTACATTAAAAAGATCGTTCAACGTTTGTTGTTCTTCCCGCGATTTGAATCTATCCATCCTGTACTTTGTCGAACCCATAGGCTAGTTACCTCCATGTCATCATCTAATTTGCAGTTTTCTACCTACATGCCTATCGCCATCGATGGTACGGCGGATTAGGTGTGGATTCACATTTAAAAAGTGCGCGTACAAGGCAAAACTGCTGCCCGGTTGCAGCAGCCAATGGCGAGCTTTTCGGTTGCCATGAGCCGAGTCGTACAAGGCTTGATTCAGCACTGCGCACCATAATTGGCGTTCGCAAAAATCCGGCCTCTCGCCTTGTGCGGGAGTCAGGTCGTCAATGTCCCAGTCTGATTTCGGATTCATGGCGTCCTTAATAGTTAACATCCAGCCTGATTTAATCTAATTTTTCAAAGGTTGATTTAATCGATTGACTGGTTAAGCAACTTTGGATTGCTGTTCAATCCATTCTTTTATTGTTTGCATGGACCAGTAAGAACTGCGACCAACCTTGATTACCTGTTTTGCTAGCGGGTGACGACGATAGAAGCTGGACCGTGATTCCCCAAGCATGGCGCAGGTGTCGTCAATTTTGAGCATTCTCGCGTTTATATCGCGGAGGAATTCCCGTTGTTCCCCTGTAAGTGCTTTGCGTTTTCTCATTTTTTCCCCTGTAATGAATAAATAATTGGGCGGGACGCCCTTGGATGGACACAAACTATCTCGTCCGTAATAGGTTGTCAACAGGTTTTGAGAGACGTGAGAGACGTGATACAGGGCGAGACAAGGTGAGTCATAGTGGGCAATGGGGAGTTGCCCACGGGGTGTGATCTAAGCGTTTGCGGCAATCGGGAAGGGAATTACCCTGCCGTGGTCGTTCGGATTCCCCTGAGGGGCAGCAGGACGCAATCTGGGGGCAAACTTGTTTACCCTGTCCTGCATGTGATCGGAGGTGTATCGGGCATAGTGCTTTTCCGTGACGGAAATGCTGCGGTGGCCTAGCATGTAGGAAACTTCGGCCATTGTCATTCCGTTTTCAAGGCAAATACACGCGCACTGGTGCCTGAACTGATGAAAAGTGAATTTCCGGGTGACTTCAGCAGCGTCTACAGCGTGAAACATTGGTAGTGTCTGGTGACCATCACCCCAAGGTTTGCCATTCTTAATGAAGATTGCATCATCGGGATTGCGACCCTTCGTTAGACTGATGAACAGTTCCAACGCTTC
>Ga0206941_10268_pt1 | contig 13194 bp, 17 predicted proteins | sample Alteio_BWOrgHeat_9_FD_153251 | JGI IMG/M metagenome (GOLD analysis project Ga0206941, IMG submission 153251) | Enriched cells from forest soil in Barre Woods Harvard Forest LTER site, Petersham, Massachusetts, United States -... | ecosystem: Environmental > Terrestrial > Soil > Temperate forest >...
GCGCGCAATCTCGTTCATCAACGACGGCATCGAAAGGGGAATCTTCAAACCTAGAGTGGATCGCACGTTCAAGCTGGACGACGTGGTTGCCGCGCACCGATACATGGAAGCTGGAAACCAGATCGGCAAGATCGTCATCACTGTCTGAGTGCCGAATACCTGGTGAAATGTGATTGAGCACGTTGCGGCAGAGACTACGGCGGGAAAACCGGTCTACATCGGCACGCGGCTTAAGATAGCTGACGGCAAGATTACCGAGGTCGAGATCAATTTCGACGACGGCCCGCGAGTCAATCTCAAGATCCTCGTCCCATACGATCCGCTTTTCAATACCATCGTGCCGCCCGAAGAGCGCTCCACGCGCGAGCAACTGGAGCGCATCATCACCAGCTACTTCAAAGGCCTCACAGATCACCAGCCGATTCAGGCGGACTATGACATACGCTGCGACCGATACCACAGCGGAAACCGTGTGACGCACAACCCACGGAACGGAGTAGAAGAAAGCAGTAGTGGCGACATCGGCTGCTATGAGAGCAACCTCGGGCCAAAGCCGTGGGGCCCGGCAACGGAAGTTCGCATCGGACTTATTGACCCGGAGCGCGGCATCGTGATCGGCTACGCCATTCTCTACTACGGCGACAGCCCGCGCTGCCGAATCATCCGATCGATCCTGCAAAGTTGCCGATGAAGGTGGATTTGGGTGGAGTTACCGCCGTGATCGAGAGCTATCCGTTGAAGACATTCGCTTCCTGGAGCAAGGACACTCTCTTCGTTCCCGGACATGGACCGATTTGTGGTCAAGAAGGGATTGCGCTCCTGCGAGCGCTCATCGACGATATCGAAGAGCAGGCGCAGAAGATGTACAAAGCAGGCGTGCCTGCGGGGGAGGCCGCGGATCTTTACGAGATCCCAGAAAAATACAAGAACGTCGCAATTTGTTCTTGGGACTTCTCCATCGGACCGGCGATTCTGAAGCTTCATGCCGAGTGGGGGGCTAAGTAACCGCGGCGCCGGGAGTGATAACCGGCTTCAAGTACCTGATGATCTGCATCCGCGAGTCAATACGGATGCATCGGTTGCGCTTCAGTGGCTCTGCAAGCGGTTCCCGAGTCAAGACCTCTTCGGTACAAATACGGTACGGGGAGCATCTCCTTTGTTTTGAGTAGAAGGGGGCATCGCTCCTTTCCGATGTTCGGCCCATGCAAGCAGCGCACGCAAGGCGGGACGGAGTGCTATTCCAATCTTTGTCAGCTGGTATTCCACCCTGGGCGGAATCTGGGGATAAATTGTGCGCAACACAATTCCATCGCGCTCAAGCTCCCGCAACTGCTGAATAAGCATCTTCTGCGAGATGGCAGGAACGGCTCGCTCCAGCTCTGAGAAACGCATGACTCGGCATTTCTTGTCTACTCCTCCAAAGAGATGGAAGAGAATGGCCAGTTTCCAGCGGCCTTGAAGAATCCTGAACATCTCTTCGGCGGCCTCCGGGGCACAGGTCTTGCCAGGGCCAGAAGCTTGTGAAGGTTGCGTGTGCATACTTTTTGGTGAGTACCGAACAATATTGTTGGTTCTTGTCATTCTTACAGCTTAACTCATATCCTTAATTCAAGTTCGACAACGAACTTGGAGGTGATGTGGTATGAAGACTATTCCTTCTTTGGCCGGCAAAGTCGCGGTTGTCACGGGTGCAAGCCGAGGCGTCGGCGCAGGTATTGCAACGCTGCTTGGTGAGCAGGGTGCGACGGTCTACGTGACGGGGCGGACGACGGCTTCCAAGCCTGGGACAACCCCTGGGACCATCAGTGAAGTCGCGGACTCAATCACGAGGGCAGGCGGAGATGGCATTGCCGTCGTATGCGATCATGCAGATGACTCGCAGATCAAGGCCCTCTTCGAGAGAGTGAAAGCCGAGCAAGGTCATCTTGATATCCTGGTCAACAATGCTACGGCGCTGGGTCCCGATCCCTTTGTACCACCGCCGTTCTGGAACAAGAGCCTGACGATCTCCGAGCAGTTTACTGTTGGTTTACGATCGGCGTTCGTTGCAAGCTACTTCGCGGCCCCTCTCTTGATCGCGGCAGATGGGGCGCTTGTGGTGAATGTTTCCTATTATGGAGCCGTCTCCTACCACCTCGATCCGGCCTACGGTGCCACCAAGGCCGGTCTCGATAAACTCACGTTCGATATGGCGCAGGATTTCAGGCCGTACAAAGTGGCAGTGGTATCGATCTGGCCCGGACCGACAGCCACCGAGAGAGCCAAGTCAGTCCTCGCGAAAATCCCCGGGGGTGTCAAGAGACTCGAAAGCGCGGAGACACCTAGGTTTTCTGGTCTCGCTATCGCTTCGTTGTATTCGGATCCGCAACTGATGTCGAAATCTGGAAGCGTGGTGATCGCAGCCGAAGCAGCCCTGGAGTACGGATTCAAGGATTTCAATGGCAAGCAGCCCCCAAGCCTTCGAGAACAGAAGGGCTCTCCGCGCCCGTTCGTTCAAGTCGGCTAGTACCCATCGACTCTGGAAACTGTGATTTGACAGTGGAACTAGAGGACCAAATGGTTCACTATTTCAGAGAACGAACTCGTCCGTTGAGGACCCATGCCCCTAGCCGAAAACAACAGGTCGTCGATCTCATTCAGGAATCGCGGTGGAAGTCCTTGGCGCCGGTCTTGATCGCATCTCGCGGGAGAAACAGCAGCCGATCCTAACCACATTTCCTCGGCTGGCATTTAAGGACGGATTTAAAGGATGCCTTTGCAATGTCGTTCGTCAGAAACCGATGACGGCGGTTGACAATATTCTTCGGGATTTCGGCATTCGATACGTTGACGGGTTCACACCTCCAGATTTCGCGGACCTCGTCGCAGGAGCTGAAGCTCCACGACAAGTCTTCGCCATCATGCGTTCCTGTGTCGGATTGATCGACCGATCCACCAGTTCCCGCCGTTATCCGGCTTAAATGCCTTGGAGGCTTTGCGCCGGCCGTTTCGATCGACGCGCAGCTCTCACCTTCATCGAGAGCAAAGGTAGCGATGTATACAAGTGTCGCAACGTTTGGATCGTTGCCGGCTTCGGTGATGATGGACCCGCCGTAGCTGTGGCCGACGAGGACGACCCGCCCGCAGTATCGTGCCTCGAACGTGCGACCTACCATCGTCAGGAACGAACACGGTACTCTTGAGCCATGTGGCCTACATGTCTCATCCGAAAGGAACAGCCAAGCTCAGCGGTCACGCTGTTTGATCAACGGCCTTCATTCGTTCTTCATTCATCCAGCCACCGTGTACTCGGATTTTAGAGAGAGCAGTTTCGATCTCACGAAGATCCGCAGACGTTAGCTGAACATCGATTGCTCTCAGGTTCTCGTGCAGGTGATCGGCACTTCGTGTGCCGGGAATCGGAACAACGAACGGCTTTTGCGCAAGCAACCAAGCCAGCGAAATTTGGGCCGGGGCTGCATTTTTCTTCTCGGAGAACTGTTTGAGAAAATCAACAATCGGCATATTCGCTGCAATGTTTTCAGAAGAAAAGCGTGGGAACTCAGATCGCACGTCCATTTTTGGCTCGAACTTGGTTTGAGCATTGATTTTCACAGTTAGATACCCTTGTCCCATTGGGCCCCAGGGCACGAAGCCGATTCCTAACGCTTCACAAGCCTTCAGTACACCGTTCTGCTCTACATCTCTGTTCATGAGCGAGTATTCCGTTTGAACTGCGCTCACCGGTTGAATGGTATGCGCACGGCGGATTGTCCTTGCACTCGCCTCGGATAGACCGAAGTGCAATACTTTTCCTTCTGCGATCAGCTCTTTCACCGTACCGGCTACGTCTTCAATTGGCACGTCCGGATCGACCCGGTGCTGGTAATACAGATCGATGCGGTCGGTCCTGAGGCGCTTCAGGGATCCCTCAACCACTCTCCGGATGTGCTCCGGTCGGCTGTTAAGAACAAGGCCGCCCTTTTCATTGTCGAAGCCAAATTTGGTCGCGATAGCGACTCTGTCGCGGATAGGCGCAAGCGCCTCTCCGACAAGCTCTTCGTTTGTGTAGGGGCCGTAGAATTCGGCTGTATCGAAGAACGTGACGCCATTTTCATGAGCTGCACGAATCACCCCAATGCCTTGATTCTTGTCGGGGGCTGGTCCATAGTTTCCGCTGGCATTCATGCAGCCGAATCCCATCTCTGAGACTTCTAATGTTCCGAGTTTCCGTCTTTTCATGGTGTTTCACTCCTCACTTCAACCCTAGCGACCAACGGTTCATCAGCGGTAGACCGATCCTGTCGAGTCATTGCCTATTCGTCCGGTAGTTATGATTGAGTGGTACGCCTCGCGCGAACCGCCGGTTATCCCTAGGAGAGGAAGGCGCCTCGAAGATGCCGAAACATAGGAAAATTGGCGATGCAAATGCATCCATGCTCTCAAACCTTCTAGCCGAGCTGGCGAAGAAGATTAGCAATTCACTTGGTGACTCGGGTGAACATGCAGCGGGGGTGCCGGGACTAATGCTCTATCGCCGCACTGCTCCGACCGTTCCGAATCCGTCTACCTACGAGCCAAGTCTTCTTGTCATCGCGCAAGGAAGGATTCGAGTGGACCTCGGTAAAGCGAGCTACGTCTTCGGCCAATCGAGATTTCTCCTTACGTCTCTGGAACTGCCGGTTGTGAGCCGGGTGATTACGGCCAGTAAAGAGGCACCCTACCTTGCCTTCTTCCTGAATCTGGATATGTCGATTCTTCGGGACATTCTGAACACAGAAGAAGTCCATGTGCCTCAGAGGTCCTCTGGCGCATGTGGAATGGCCATCGGCAAGACCACCGTTGAACTGGTCAACTCATGTTCTCGGATGATGGATCTGCTGGACACTCCACGCGACGTTTCATTCTTTAGCAAACTCATTCAACGCGAGATTATTTATCGCTTACTACAGGGAAGTCTGGGAGCACGCCTTCGCGCGATTGCCACGTTCGAGACCAAGTGCCACCGGACGGCGAAGGCGGTTGCCTGGTTGCGTTCAAACTACGAGAAGCCTCTGCGGGTAGAGCACCTGGCAACGATTGCAGGCATGAGTCGATCTACGCTGCATCACCATTTTCGCGCCCTTACGGCGATGAGTCCGCTGCAATTTCAAAAGCAGCTTCGCCTGCATGCCGCGCGGCAACGCATGCTTGCGAGTGAAGTGGACGCGGCAAGTGCGGCATTCGAGGTCGGCTACGAAAGCCCGAGCCAATTTAATCGCGAGTACCGGAGATTCTTTGGGCAGCCCCCAATTCGTGATATCAAGGCCCTGCAAAACGGCAAAGTCGTGGTGATCGCTACCGCTCAACGCTGAATTGCCATGTTGCCATTGTCGCCCGGAGATATTCATTTCGCGCAATATTTCACACACCTCAAAATGGGAAGCGATTGGCCGGTTATGGCGATTTTGCGCCTGTCGACATAAGCTGCGCATTTGGCAACCTCGGGACGCAACGGATGATTGTTACTTGCCTTCAGGATGTTCCGAGATACTCAAAGTGTTTCCATCGGGGTCTTTGAACCACGCAACTCTGGCTTTGGTGGGCGAGGTCCAGATCCCGCAGTCATCTTGCTCTAAAAACCCATATCGTTCAAATTGAACTCCGACTGCTACCAAAGTGTGGACGACGGACTCTATATCGGGAACTTGCCAACCTAAGACCGTGCCTGATGCTGGTGGAAGTTGCTTGCCCATCCCCAGGCGAAGCATGATTCCGTTTGCATCAAAGACCAGTGCGAACGGAGGCTCTTCGCTCACGAGGCGCAGTCCCAGTGTGTCACCGTAGAAGCTCTTCGCTCGGTCTACGTCAACGATCGTTACAAATCCGATTATGTTGTATCTACTGAGACCGGTATGTTCAGCCATGCGACCATCATGATCCAATTAGCAGGGTGGCGCAAGAATGGTAGTGTGCCATAATGTATCGATAGTGCGACAGGCCAGTATTCTACGAGATTTTGATCCGAAGCGCGGCGTTTCGGTCACAACGCTGGCGTACGAATACCCTGCCGAATTTCGGGTGCCGGAACATGCGCACGGAGCAGATCAGCTGATCTATGCAATCTGCGGAGTCATGGAAGTAGTCTCAGGCTCAAACATGTGGTTGGTCCCTCCGACCTTTGCGATCTGGGTTCCTGCGGAGATCTCTCACCGGATTCACATGCCGAGGCCGGTATCGATGCGCACTTTGTATTTCCGGCCTGGATCAGTTCACACGCCGAAGCTGAGCAACGCGGTGCTCCATGTGACGCCGTTGTTGCGTGAGCTCATCCTCGAAACCGTACGCATTGGTAAGCTTCGCGCAGGACACAACCACGAGCGAGCCCTTCGCGATTTGTTGATCTTGCATTTGGAGTCCGCATCTTCGGTGCCGACCTTCGTAGCGCTTCCCACAGATGAGCGAGCACTGGCGCTCGCTCAGGCAGTGTTGTTAGCGCCCGAGCGGACCACGACCCTGGCCGCCCTTTGTCGCGGTGCAGGAGTGAGCGTTAGGACGATTCAGAGGATATTCCGCAAAGATATTGGCATCGATTTCGAGGGGTGGCGGCGTCAGGCTCGCCTGACAAAGGCGGTGGCGTTGCTTCTTGCGGGCCGTTCAGTTAAGGAGGTCTCCTTCTGCATTGGATATAGGCAACCAAGCGCCTTTGTAGAGAGTTTTCGAAGGACCTTTGGCATAACGCCTAAAGTCTGGGTGCGATCCCTGGAGGAAGGAAACCGTGAAGTCTAGAAGGCTGCCAGTGTTCCTGGATTGACGACTTCAGTACGATAACCACTCATCGAGAATCACTTGCAAGAGATCTTCAGGATTACTCCTCTGAAACGCCGATCTCACCAGAAATGATTCTCGCTTGACGCAAAATCTCCGCCAAGGCACTCACCGATGGCTATATGGATACAGCCACTGGGCAGAGAGATCGTCAGGTGTTAATTAGAGGCTGCTGGGATTGCCGTCAAACCACGAGCGTAGCCTTTCAGTTGTACTCAGCGCGTAGGGGAAACCGTGTAACAGCAACCGCACCGATGACGCTGATACCGTGGCATTCATCGGGTGAACCGCATCGTTGCGCTGCGTGCGGATCGAATCGAAGAGCGAAGCTAAGTGCGGGGACGCACCTTCTGCGGCAGAGTGTGGAATCGGAGCTGTCTTGCCGGTAGATTCGCTTTCAATCGTCTTCCTAACGAGTTCCAGAAGCGCGGCGAGCGCCCGATTATTCAAGGTCTTTTCGAGTGTGGTGCGTCGGGCCGACGGTTTGAGTGCCTTCGCCAAAGACTCCGTGAGCAGATAAACCGCCTTCTCCGACGCGGCACCAATCATTACGGCAGTAGCGAAATACAGGCCCCGATTGAATGCCGTTATCGCTTCGGTGACGTATTGTTCGATGACAGGATCAAGATTCGGAACGAGCTGGCGCAGGAACTCAAGATAGCTTCTCGCTTCTTCTGGCACAGGCTCGCTGCCGCTGAAGTATTCAAGCCCTCGTTGAGTCACGTTGTACCTGTGCGACAACGGCTGCTGCTGATAATTGTCTCCGGCCGCCGGTGCGATGAAGCCATGCCGGAACAGATGAAAGAGAGCCTCCGCCAGGAGTTGGCTTAGTTGGTGCGGCACTTTCTGCTCATCGAATGGCCTGCCGGTGGACGCTTGAAAGTAGTCCCTCTTGACGATCCCCGGCACATTGGCAGCGTGCAGCTTACTCAACACCGCATCTGCATAATTTCGGTACTCGAAGTTGCTGGTACCGCGCATTGCTTCACGCACATACGGGAGAAGCCATTCGAGCGTATATTCAGCTGCCGCCACCTGAATCCTCCGTGCCTATCTAAAACGGTTCGGGCGTTGTCGTCAACTCATTAGACCTGCTTGAAATTCAGGCACTGGTCAGCATCTCTGGCCCGTTGTTCTTGGCATTGCCCACTTTCGGATTGCAAGGGGCGGCAGCCATCGCCTCCGCTTCAAAAAGCCGGAGCACATCCACCGGTGCGCGTTCACTGTCGCGCTCCAGCCACCGATCGTAGTCCTTGGGGTGGAGAATCACAGGCATCCTAGAATGGACTCGGGCGGCTAGCTCGTTTGCGTCCGTGGTGATAATACTGAAAGACTGCAGCCAGCTTCCGTCGGATGCTTTCCAAGCGTCCCACAGGCCAGCAAAGGCGAGCGGAGCGTCATCTTTCATCTTGAATGCATAGGGCTGTTTGGTCTTCTCATCGACGCGTAACCACTCGTAATAGCCGTCTGCCGGGACGAGGCACCGGCGCATCTTGAACGGCCTGCGAAAGGTCGGACTTGTCTCGATGGTCTCAGCTGGCATTGATGGTGGAGATGCCCTTCACGTCGGAAAGCTGTTTCGTAAAAAAGGGCACCAGACCCCAGCGCATCAGCACCAGCTCACGCTGGCCCGTCTCCTTGGCGCTGCGGATGACCGGCTGGAATGTCGTAGGGGCGATGTTGAAGTCCCAGTCCGGCAAGACCAGGTCGAAGGGGATTTCGCCAAGACGGTAAGCTTCGGCGATTCGCTGTTTATCTGAACGTCGATAGTATCGGCCGCACATAAGGAGAGCTTACCTTTTCCTTAGCCTCGCATACGGCTCCTCCGTCAGCTCCAGCCAGACCCCGCCTCGGCCGATTTCAATGCCGTGGTCAAGGGCCTGGCGCGTTTCGAGGTTAAGGTTGGAGCCCCCGCGCTTGGCCATTTCGATCAGCTTCGCCGGAGTATCGAGGGTGATCGGAACTGTATTTTGTTATCCCCACGCACCGCTTGCGCGATGTCGGAGCCACAATCCACGAATATGACGAGCATTTTTGGAGAAGCGGGCATTCCCTCCAGATAATCGCCTTCGATGACTCGACCAAGCGAACGTCGAAAAATACCCGCCGCAGTTTGTACAGACCAAAACTCGATCCGAGCCCTATTACGTGGGACCACGTGAGAAGGAAAAGTTCTTCGAATACGTAAACTCGCGGTTGCGGAACAAGCGCTTGGAGCCTCTGGTCAAGAACATCTTCAGGCCGAGCTACGCCGGGAATCGCAACTTCTCTCTGATGTATTCGCTCGGCGGCCACCCGCCTCGCCAACGTCCTCGACCGCCTCGACCTGCTATGACCCCGAAGCAAGACCCACGCGCACACCAGCCAGTTCCAAGGCCACCAGCGCCACGCCTTCCAGCGCCAGTGGAAGATCACCGGGCGCGCCAGAAAGAAGGCGCGCCCTGCATCGTGCGGAGCCACCAGCCGCGGCCAGGACACCAAAACAAGAGCGCGACGCTGACGCGCCGCGCCGCGCCCGCTGCCGAGAATCAAGGATCAATTCAGTCGCACGTCTTCTACTTTGAATTGTTTGATGCAAACTGAAATAGACGCGGGCCGAGAGCAAGCACTCATCGCCGAGAAATCGAAAAGCAAAAGCGCGGCGCCCGCCGCGCTTGATGAGCCATTTCAGTACCAGCCCCGAGAATAGCCCGACATTTCCGCCGCCCGCAACCCGTAAAAACCCTGACTGTCTGCCCGCCATCATTCTCGGCCAGGGCACACAAAGCGCGGCGCTGACGCGCCTCAGGCTGCCTGGTCGGGCGGTTGCCTAGGCTCAGTGGCCTCCGCTTCGTGCGCAACTTTAACCGGGACAGGAGCGCCTCCATCGTAAAGAACAGCAGCGGTATCCACAACCGAAACAAGACTAGCGTCCGCAATCTCCAAATCAGCGATGCGGCGCAACAGCGCCCTCTTCAATCGGGTTAATACAAGATCATCCGGCGCGAGGTCGGTGTTTCTCCCGAGCTGGTCCACTGTGGCGCGTAGGACCTTCAATAACCTGCGCGCAGGTCTTTGGCGCATCGCAGACACCCCACAATCTCTCGGATGTCGAGGCAACCATCTGCGTTGTTTCCGGAACCTAGGGGAATTCCTAGGTATGACAAAATCGTCATTCAAGGCCGCCGCGCGTGTGTGGCAAGATACTCCACATGCCGACGCGATGCTTCTGGAAGAAGAGCTCAGACCCTCCCGCCTGCGCAGCCTCGTGAGCCACCAAGGGGTTTGACTGAGCACCACTGCACGCGGCAGGGCGGAAGGGCCCGCTAACCCGCAGATTCCCCGTTTCGTGCTAGCTTCGGAAGGATCGTCAAAGCATCGACGGGAATGTTATCGAGTAGTCCCCCGTCGACGGACGGAAGCAGAGACACGCTCTGCGCCTCATGGTCCACAGACAGCACCAAGAACACACCGTCCCGCCCATCAACGGAGATGCGCTCACCAACTCTAGGCGGATTTGTTTCTGTCATAGTGCCTGGCCCCCGCTCTGCGTCGGTTGTTCAGACCCGCAATCCAACCCGACGTGGAGCCCACCAAGCATACGCTCAAAGCAGAAATGACGCTGCGACCGACCTCTGCCGTGACAGCTTAGGGAATTTCGAGTGGCCGAATAACGCCGCAGGGTCTGGGAATGCCATTGGGGGCATTTCGCTGTGGGAATCCACGCGGGCGAATAGCGCCATCTTGGACAAGTCACCTCCGTCGTGAAAAAGCGTTGATGTCGACTTTTGCCGCAGGGTGTTTCGCGCTCGTGTCTGTGAGCACCGTTTCTGACAGCTTCTAATCATCAGTTTTTCACGAGGGGTTCGGTGATCGCAATACGATCACAACTCACTATCATAATCAGACTATCAACTGGTTACGTTATCGATCAATCTCAACCCGCCGAGTCTTCGCCACAAATGGGGCTATTGAAAACGGCCACGTCGCGCTCACACGACACCTCAATCTCATTGCTTGGCTAAAACCTGCTTGACGAGGCTCAGGATGTACTCGAGCTCTGAATCATTTGTAACTCTAATCTCATAGTCGCCGTTGCTCCAATGTCCAGAATTCGCTACATTCCTTGCAAGTCCCTTCGCGTCGTTTATTGAGCCAAAGGGCGCGTTGAGCCACATTTTGAGCTCGCAAGCCAATGCCAGGTGATTTTTATCGGCGATTTCAGCAAAGTGGGGTCACCCAGCACTCCTGTGACCCCGAGAGCGTCAAAGCCTGAGGGTCAGCACAGCCGCGAACAGATCCATTGGCTAGTGCATAATGATCATCCGCGGGAGACAGCGCGTCCGCAGATAGATGAGTTGAAAGACCACGACCAGTGGCGGAAATTGCAGGAAACGAAAGACGATTAGCCGCCAATCGAACACGAACGGGAACACGCTGTGTTGGACGGCCCACCAGAAGCCTACCAGCGTCACCGTGGTCGATGTACTCTTGGTTAGGGCTTTCAGGCGGGCAGCACAATAGGCGCGGTATGACTTCTTCGATTGGCTACCAGACCATCCAGAAAACTGACAAGCTGTAGAACCACAAAACTCGGCGACATCGTCTCGGAACTCGGCTACGCTACCCCAGCCCGATATCCAAGGCACTCTCCAGGATCCGAAAAAAGGCCGCTAGTTTTCTGAACTGAACTCGAGTGCGGTGATTCTAGTATTCAGGCAGGCGCACACAGGACTGCCGGTGTGATCAGCGTTTGAGTTGCAGCCCTGTTGCATCTTCTTTTTTATCATCGTCATACAAGCGTCTTATTTAACATACACATCGCCGCTATAGCGGTTGTGTGTAGTTTTCTCCTGTCACGTATAATCGAGGCTACACATCGCCGCTATAGCGGCCTTGTGTAGTCTGGAGGGCTCGCCATGAACAACCCCTTTGAATACGGCACCGCTGTTACCGGCGCGTCCTTCTGCAACCGCACGAAGGAAACCGCCGATCTCGTAATCACCATCAACAACTCAAAGCGCGCCTTTCTTTACTCGGAAAGGATGATGGGCAAGACGTCACTCCTTCTTCGTGTACTCAAGAACCTGGACCGAGAAAAGTACATCGGGGCATATATCGACCTCTGGCCTACGGACGATGAAGCGTCCTTTATAACAGCGACTGCCAAGGGCATCTCTCAGGCGATGGGGACGACGGCAGGCGACGTAATCGCCGCGTCTAAGAAGTTCTTCTCGCGGTTGGCGCCGAAAGTGTCTCTTGGAGATGACGGACTGCCCAAGATCAGCTTTGAATACAACCCAACGGTTGAGCAGGCGAAGAAGAGTCTAGAAGAAGTCCTTGCCGTGCCGCAACACATTGCAAGTGAAACCGGGAAAAGGGTTGCTATTGTGTTCGATGAGTTGCAGCGAATCCTCGAATACGACGACGACCATGTGGAACGTCTGCTTCGGAGCATCATCCAAAGGCAGAACAATGTGGCCTACATCTTTCTCGGAAGCCAGAAACACTTGATATCTGACATGTTCCTGAATCGTAAGCGACCGCTCTACAGTGCAGCGGATCACTTCCCTATCGGGCCGATTGAGGTCAAACACTGGCGGCCGTTCATCCGCGAGAAGTTTGAGGCTCCGGACAGGAAGATCGGTACTCAGGTGATTGAGCAAATCTGCGAACTCACCCAGGGGCACCCGTTCTATACGCAGCACCTCTGCCATGCGATATGGGAGCGCTGCGAGCCGGGCAAGGAAGTCACGCGCGATGACATCAGGAAAGGCGTGCAGGTTGTGCTGGCGCGGGAAGCCAGCGCTTACACTGCGCTGTGGGAATCTCTCACCATCAACCAGCGCAGGTTCCTGCGAGGGCTCGCTGTTGAAGATCACCATGTCTCTCCCTACAGTTCCGCCTTCCTGCAAAAGTACGGGCTCGGGCACCCCTCTTCTATTCAGCGTCTGAGCAGCGCGCTTATCAAGCGCGATGTGATCGACCGTGATGCCCGTTCGTATCTCATTTCAGATCGGTTTCTGCGAATCTGGATTCGAGAACGAGAGGAGTAACCCCATCGGGCAGACCCGAGATGGCTCCGCCCGGGGTGAATTGCAGAACGATAGCCCTATGCGTCGGCGCCGGGGATGGGGTTCGCGTAAGCAGTGCATGACGGTCCTTCCTCCGAATATGCGTCGGGCCGGCGTTGCGGAAGCGGCAAGAGGGAGTTGCGGAAGAGATCAAGGAGATAGCCTGGAAGGCACAACACCGGTTGCACAAGCGCTACTGCAGGCTGGCAGCCACCCGAAAGGATCAGAGAAAGATCATCACTGCACTGGGATGCGAACTGTTGGGCTTCATCTGGGCAATCGGAATCAAGGCGGAAACAGCAGCCAGGCAGCGGATAGCCGCCTGACGAAAAGCAAAGGCAAAAGCAAAAACCTT
>Ga0206941_10270_pt1 | contig 13147 bp, 9 predicted proteins | sample Alteio_BWOrgHeat_9_FD_153251 | JGI IMG/M metagenome (GOLD analysis project Ga0206941, IMG submission 153251) | Enriched cells from forest soil in Barre Woods Harvard Forest LTER site, Petersham, Massachusetts, United States -... | ecosystem: Environmental > Terrestrial > Soil > Temperate forest > O...
TATTTCTGTTCCAGTTGCAAAGGAATACTCCTTAGCATAGTTGCTATGAAAAAGCATATAGAGGAAAAAGCCTTCCGTACGATTTGGTCCAGCATTCCTTATGCTAGTCCCGATGAGATCAATTGCCCATCCTGCAAAAATAGTATGCTCGAAATCACCGAATCGGAACTTGCTCCGTTTAGTTTGTGTAAAAACTGTCAACTTGTATTTTTTGATGAAGAAGAAAAAGCTAAATTAGCAGCTCCCTTTCAGTTGACTAGAACGAAAAGCAACCTTGAGAAACTCACTCAACAGGAACGTGTGGATTATGCAAAAGCTCTATCAGAGACTACCCAAGCGGTTCATACACCTAAAGGTGAAGTAAAACCAACTCTGAGGCAGCTTCTGTGCGGTGCAGCAGGTCTTGTAACACCTCAAAAAGGCTTCCCAGATCTTAGAAAGGTTATAGTGACACCCCTAATTCTTGTGGGTATGACTCTTGTCACTATACTTGGGTACTTCTATCTTTCTGATGAACAGTGGGAAACGTATATTGGTTTTGAGCGTTGGGATTTCTTTGCCCATTATGGATCTAATTTTGTTCTGAGTTTTTTTGCTCATTCTAACGGATGGCATCTTATTGTTAACGCACATTACTTAAGAACTTTTGGACCACAGGTAGAGGAAAAACTAGGAATTAAACAGTTCCTCTTGCTCATTCTGATTTGTGAGATTGTTGGCAATTTACTGTTTTCATTTTCGGATACCTCTCTAGCAACGGTCGGTGCAAGTGGTGCAATTATGGGGATTTTAACTTTCTATGCTTTAACATTCCCTCACGAAAAAGTAGGAATTGGTTTTTTCTACTATCGAACGTCACCTACTTTCAGAAGCAAATGGTGGCTGTGGCTGCCTTCATGGAGTGTACTCATCCTATTGGTTCTACAAAATATAATATCAGCATCCATTCAACTTGGTACTAAAGAGCCTACCAAAACCAACTATCTCTCGCATGTGGGGGGCATTTTGGTCGGTTTTGTTTTTTGGGTATGGAATGGTTCGAAGTTCAAGACTCTCAAAAAGAAGACAGCTTAATTCATCCAGATTTAAGAATTCCATCAATGAAAATCGTCAGCTTCCGCTTAACTTCATCAATATTCAACTGTACGTTTTTAACTTTGTAATCTTCGATAAATCCCAGTGGAAGTTCATCGATTTGATCTTCCCAAAGATACTCCCAAAGAATTGCTTTTGTAAAATTTGCTTTACCACCCTTTCCCTTATGATAACGGATCAAACGAGTTTGGTAGGAAAGAATTTCTTTTTTCCAATGAGCTACGGCTTCGTGTTTTGATAGAAGAACGGTTTTGAGTATATGTTCGAGGATGATGACTCTAAACTCTTCAAGTTTGTCTATAGCTGTATTCCGTCGTCTTACTGCATTCATGTTCAACCTCTGAAAATAATGAATTCTTGCGAAGAAACGGGTCTTAATTATAACAATTCTAAGGTATACGGATACGTTTTTTTAGAGCAAACGATTGGCTAGGCAAACTCTTCTATATGCCGACAGCATTGTTAAGAACACGTTCCTGTAAAAGAGTGTCGATCTGAGCTTCTGCTTTCGTAGAACGTGCATCAATCAAAGTGCTTTGTGCCGAAATCAAATCCAGGAAAGAAGACGAGCCCACATTGTACCGTTCTTGAACTGTCTCGAATGCTTTTTCCGAAGCTTTTACACCTTTATCTGCAGCTAGAAGACGTCTCTTAGCTGCCTTCAAATCCCCACTAGCCTGACGCACGTCACTGATGACTTGAAGACGTTGATCCTCCAAATCAATAGATGCATTGGACTTGTCAATATGAGCTTGTGTGGAAGCATATCGCGTCACGTTTCTATCATACAAAATCCAAGTAAAACTCACTCCAATATCGAAAACATCATTGTGTCTTAACTGAGTCCAAAGCGCATCCTGTTGAGCCGGTGTTGTATTCACTCCGTCTACATATTGTTTGATTGCTCTTCTTCCCGCTCCTGATACATTCGCATTGAGATCGACTTTCGGATAATAGTTGCTTTGTACGGCATCTATATTCCAATCCGCAGCACTTAGTATCTTTTTGGAAGCCAAATAATCCATGCGTTGATCTAGCGCCTTTTTTATCAGGACTTCTTCGTTCTCGTCTTCGAATGAATTCCTAAGGGAATCCAAACCTTTGTCTACGAACGCATAGTTTTTAGAAGTATCGAGTCGAATGCGTTTGCTAAGTTGAATCTCATCATCATGAAGTTTGTTTGCAATTGTTATCAAACTTGCTTCATCGCTGCTTGTCTGCGCTTCTTGCCTGTATAAATCGGATAAATCTCGTATTCCTAGACGGGTTTGTTCCTTGAGAAGATTCTGACGTTCCTCCGAAACTTTCACGTTTTCTTTCGAAATTGTAACCAATTCCTGATCCAAGATCACTTGCAAGAAAGCTTGAGCGACATCTATAGAAATCTGCTGCTTAGCTCGTGCTAAAGTCCATTCGTTCGATTGTTTTTTATCGAGAGCCGATTTCAAATTTGCATAGTCCGAAAATCCATTGAATATATTGATCGAACTTGAAAGTTGATAACTCGGTCCGTATGTTCGTGAATAAATTTTTGTAGGTGTTGGATAAACCGTATACGTTCTTCCATCCGCGTAGTCGTAGTTTGCTGTCGCTTGCAAATTAGGGAGAAATTGCGCGTAAGTTTGCATGACTTGAGCGCCAGATGATTTGACGGCATTGTCTGCTTTGAGAACAGTTGTGGCATTCGCTATTGCAAGTTGTATGCAATCATCAAGAGTCAAAGTTTGAAGGGACTCTGCAAAAGCTCGATCACTTGCGAACAGACTCAGGAATAAAACTAAGTAAAACGTTTTCAACACGCAATACCTCTATGGATGCTTATCTTCATTTTCACTTACAACTTGAACTTTTTGACCGTCGACAACGTTGTTTCCCAAATTAAGAATGACCTTTTCCCCTTCAGCAAGACCAGAACGCACATCACACTTCAGACCATCTGTATCTCCCAAAACCACTTCTGTATATTTAACGGTACTGTTTTCTAACAACACAGGGACGAAGGATTTGTCCTCTCGTGGGACTACAGCTTCGAGTGGAATCTGAATCATGGGTGGGGTTGTGAGTTTCAAACTCACTTCGACAAAGCTATTAGGAACCACCATACCTTTAGAATTATCGATGTCTATTTCCACAAGCATGGTTCGTGTTCGCACATCCAATTCTCCAGAAACGCGAGACACGGGAGCTGCGATTTTCACATCAGGATTTTCAGGTACTGTAATCTCTGAAAGATCTCCTATTTTTACAAACGTTGCACTCTTTTGATCCAAGTAAACATACACACGCAGACGATCTATTCTCGACAGTGTAACCAAAGCGAGAGCACTGGTTTGGGAACTCGTTGCCTCTTGAACCAAAGCTCCTGGATCTGCATACCGTGCTGTTATTGTTCCAGCGAAAGGAGCCGTGATTGTTTCATAGCCTCTAAGGGCTTTTAAAGATTCAACACGAGCTTCTGCAATTTCTGCCACGGAATAAGCCTGTTCTGCTTCCTGATCGGAAACCAGTTTTTTCTTCTGCAAAGGTTGCATTCGGTTTGCAACCATGCGTTTGTTCTTCGCATCTGCAAGGGCACCGATATAATTCATGGTTGTTTCGGGAGAATCAATGATAGCAAGAATATCTCCTTCTTTGACTACATCCCCTTTGTCGACTCTCATCTCTTTTAAATAACCACTTAGCTTGCCAAAAATAGTTGCTGTTGCGTAAGAACGCGCGTCACCGGGGATGTGAAGTATGCGTTCTCCTTTAGATCGATGAGCGATTGCAGTATGCACACGAACTCCCTTGTCGAGTTCCGATTTTAAACGTTCACGTTCCGCTTCGGTCGCGTGCGTTTTGTAGAAAAAAAAGCCAAGTATCAGCAGAAATGCAACAGCCACGAAAGCAGAACCCGTCATGAAAATGTGTTTTGGAGTTTTTACCTTTTGCTTTGTCATGTGTGATTCTCATGTTTAAAAGCTTTTGCATGAATTTCTTCGGCAAAAAAATCAGGTGCTTCTTTATGCAATCGTTCATCCAGAAGATGTTTAGTAGGAAGTTCTTTGCGCAAGAGTGAGTAGATGATCGGAACCAGAAATAGAGTTACAAAAGTAGCCATCAAGAGACCACCCACAACAGCACGTCCGAGAGGCGCATTTTGCTCTCCTCCTTCTCCCAAACTCAAAGCAGCAGGTAGCATACCCAGTATCATTGCAATTGCTGTCATCAAAACCGGTCGCAAACGTGTCTTACCTGCTTCGAGCGCAGCTTCTAAGGGGCTCAGACCTTCTTCCAAGCGAATGTCATTGGCAAAACTCACCAGAAGAATGGAATTGGATGCCGCTATACCAACAGCCATGATGGAACCCATCAACGATTCCACATTAATAGTTGTACCCGTTAGAAGAAGCATCCAAAGAATTCCTGCTAAAGCACCAGGAACAGCAAACATAATGATGAACGGATCCAACCAGGATTGGAAAAGAATAGTCATCAGAAGGTAAACCAGAGTAATCGCAAGTATGAGTCCTAAACCCAGTTTAGTGAAAGACTCCTGCATAACTTCGTTTTGTCCACGAACGTTGATACGTACACCGACGGGAAGTTCCCCTAAACTTTGAATTGCTTTCTTAATATCATTCACAGTGGAACCTAAATCACGTCCTTCGACGCTCATTGTAAGATCGAGAATGCGCTGCACGTTTTGATGGTTCACCGAATCCATAACGGAACTCAATTGCATAGTAGACATGTTTGCAAGAGCCTGTGTTTGAGGTTGCGCTGCTTGGTCAAAGGAACTTGGTGGCGTAGTTGGTGAGAAAGGTGTCACAGGTGATTGCAAAAGATTGTCGATGCTTGTCATCTCATCAAGTGGAACTTTGACAGCAACAGTATAGTTCACTTGGTTTTGAGGGTTCATATAGAACGAAGGAGAAACAAGTGAACTCGAAGACAAAGAAATAAGCATGCTATTTGCGAGATCTTTTTGAACAAGTCCTAGTCTTGCTGCGCGTATTCTGTCGACATTGATATCGATGGTTGGATAGTCGTAAACCTGTCGCAAAGCAAGGTCCGAAACACCCGGTATGCGTGCAACTTTTTCTTTCAAAGAACGCATGATAGGAAATGCTTTTGCGATGTCTCTCGATTCTATTTGAATGTCTATAGGTGTGCTGAGTCCGAAGTTCAAAACCTGACTGACTATATCAGGAGGAAGAAAGCTTAAACTGCATCCTGGAAATTCGCGTTCTACCTGTTCTCGAATTTTCTTCCTATATTCAACAGTCGGTCTGTGCTTGCTGTTCAATGCAACAAAAATTTCGGAATCCATGGCTGCAACGTTTTCCGTAGGAACCATCGCAAGATTATAAGACGTGGGAATTCCAATCATAGTGTTAATCGTTTCGAGTTCATCTGCGGGAATGATTTGGCGTATTGCTGCTTCTAGTTTTTCAACGACCTTCTCGGTTTCTTCAATTCGTAAACCAGCGCGCGCACGAAAGTGCATCTTCATAAGTCCAGTATCTGTATTCGGAAAGAAATCTGTTCCCACCATTAAAGGTAGGAAGAGAAAAGTTCCAGCAAAGAGAATTGCAGAAACACCTAGAACGAAAGAACGGTGTTCAAGAACAGTTTTTAAAATATTTGCATAACGGGTTTGAACTTTGTGAAAGATACGCTGACCAAAACGTGCTCCTTCTCCGTCTTCCATATGCTCATCGAGAGATTCTTTTCCAAGCATCATGCGACAAAGAACAGGAACCAGTGTTCGTGACAAGACATAAGACATCAACATTGCAAAAACTACGGAATAAGCCATGGGGGTGAACAGATAGCGAGCGGGTCCGGTAAGCAAAACAACGGGGAAAAACACAATGCAGATCGCGAGCGTTGCCATAATTGCAGGCAAAGCAATCTGCGAAGCACCGGTTAGGATAGCAACCGTAAGAGGATGACCGAGATGCCTATTCCGGTTTATGTTTTCAACTTCGACCGTAGCATCATCGACAAGCATTCCAATAGCAAGAGACAGACCTCCGAGTGTCATGATGTTTATACTGTTTCCTGTGAGTTTGAGAAATATAATGGAGGTTAGTATCGAAAGAGGAATGGAAGTGCAGATAACGAAAACGCTTCTCCAGCTTCCTAAAAAGAAAAGAACCATGAGCGAAACAAGAAAGGATGAAATCAAAGCTTCAGTAAGTACACTTTGAATCGCATCTTTAACGAATTTCGACTGGTCAAACACCAATTCAAGATCGAGTCCTTTGGGTGCAAGAGCTTTGATGTCGGGAATTAGCTTTCTAACAGCGGAAACAACGGTGAGTGTGGATGCACCTGCTTTTTTGAGAATGTTGATGAAACTTGCTCGTTTACCATTGATACGTACTATGTTTGTTTGATCTGCAAAGGAATCATGCACATTCGCAACATCCCCGATAGTAACGGGAGCGCCATTTACAATTTTAATAGGTATATCGTTGAACTCACGAACGAGAGTGGGACTTGAATTCAAAGCAACATTGAATTCCGTGCTTCCAATACGTGCGGTTCCAGCAGGAAGTATGATGTTGGAAACACTGAGAGCATTCACGACATCTGTTGTGGAAAGACCTTTCATGGTTAACATGTCAGGACGAACATCGACATTGATCTGACGAAATTTTCCACCGTAAGGTGCAGGTAGAGAAAGACCGGGTATAGTGTAAAGTCTTACGCGAATGAAGTTGAGTGCATAATCGAAAATTTTCTCTTCACTCAGAGTGTCGCTTTTGAGTGCCATCTGAGCAACAGGAACGTTTGATGCATTGAATTGAACAATGACGGGAGGAGTCATTCCCGGAGGTAGCGCGCGTAGTACTGTGGACATTACAGAGGAGATTTGAGAGATAGCTCCTCCGATTTCCGTATTGGGTTCGAAATAAATACGGAGAAGACCTATACCCGAAATCGATTGCGATTCTATTTTGGAAACACCGTTCACAACTGTCGAAATTGCACGTTCGCTAACGTAAACAACACGACGCTCCATATCTTCTGCGGAAAGACCAGGGTAAGCCCACACAACTCCGACTACGGGAATATCAATGACTGGAAATATATCCACGAGCATACTTTTGATGGAAAGTATCCCCATGATGATGATGAAGATTGCTCCGACAGCGATGGAATAGGGTCTACGTAATGCCCAAATGACAAGCCACATATTTGCAGGATCTCATCTAGTTTATTCGCATTTTAAATCGGATGTATTTTTGAAAAGCTGATCTGCAAATATAGGCAAGTTTTGCACTGTTAAATTGGTCTAATACCGCGGATGGCATTTACTTTTTGAAAAAACCTCAGGATGCCGAAATTAATATTATTATGGAAGGCAGAGGGGAAAATGCTAGAAGCCGTTCAGAAGAAGAAACCACTTCAAGCACTAGCTCTGGTTCAAGCATACTAAGTCTTGGATTGGGATCATTCCTTCCAAGATCGTTTTTCAGGAACTTCTTTTAGCATTTTCAGTTAGCAGTCCTGCTCAGGATACTTAGTAAGTATTCATAAAAATTGTTTAATCTCGTAAAAATCTTTGTGCTGTGAGTAGGAGTTCCTATGCTTAAGTTCAGGTGCGTCCTTTTGCTTATGTGCATGCAAACTTTTCTTGCAGAAGCGAAACAATATGATGTTATGTCTTTTAACATCCGCTTGAGCGGAGCCGACCAAGGAAAGAATGACTGGCAAAATAGAAAATCACTCTTGCTAAAGACCATCAAGGGTTTGAATCCCGACATTATCGGATTTCAGGAAGTTAAAAATGATCAGTTGGAATACTTAAAAGACAATTTGACGGACTATGATTACTACAGTGTAGGTCGAGACGATGGAAAACAAAGAGGAGAACATGCGTCTATCTTTTTTAAAAAAGACGCATTTACGCTTGTTGAAAAAGGGACATGGTGGTTAAGCGATACGCCTGACACACCAGGGAGCAGAACATGGAACCACGATCAACCACGCATAACATCTTGGCTTGCTCTCTCTATCAAAGATTCCAATGAAGACTTTCTTTATGTTTTCAATACCCATTGGAGTTGCTTCGTTGAAGAAGATGCACGAAATAAATCTGCCTTATTGACGCAAGAGAAAATCAAGAATATTGCAGATGGCAAACCTTTTATATTCCTTGGTGACCTCAATACTAACGAGGATAAAGATGCGTATAAGATACTAATGGATAGAACTCACATAACAATGACCGACACCTTTCGTTTCATCCATCCGCATAGATCAGAAAATGAAGGAACAGTCCATGCATTCAATGGGACAAGAAAGGGCTCACGTATCGATTTCATTTTTACGAATTTGAATGTCCAAAATGCGGAAATTCATTACACGGAATACCAAGGTCAGTATCCCTCCGATCATTTTCCGATCACAACGCGTATCGAGTATAGCTTTTAAGCATCTGCCAGGAAAATTTTATAGAGAATACCCATAAGAAAGCCAAAGGGAATCAAACCAAGTCCATGAAAAATTGCAATTTCAAGACCTGCTTTTTTATATTGCTCGACAGGATGGTGTTTCGGAAACAAAACGGAAAGAGCTAACGTGTCGAGCATACCGTGATTAAACCCCATGCCCATACCGACAATAGCATACATGAAAGTGTATCGACCCTCTTCCGGGATAGGAAGTATTCGGAATAACAATATATATAGCAAACCGAAGAAAATTCCTCCCAGTATGTGAAGGATAAATCCGTTTTTAAAGTAGTCTGTGTTTTTTTCGGAAAAAAAAGCACCGAAACTTCGGATAATACTCACGCTGGAAATTTTCGTTGACTCCAGTGTCCAAAAATAAAGGAGAACAGCACCTGTTGCGAGAACACTCACCAAAAGACAGAGTAAAAAGTAAATCATAGAATAGTCTCTCACGAAGTGGAAAAACAAATATAGTTAATCCAGTCCTAAAGTCATTAGTAAAGAAGATAGCCGGGGGGTGTGCGCGCATTATAAGATACTAGGATTACTAAATACCTTTTCTTATACCAGACAACTTTTGTAAAAAAATCCACATTACTTGCCATCATGGGTCTTAGAGAAGGCAAATGTATCTTCTGCGAATTTTATTTCCAAAGAAACAATGCAATGGATTGGAGCGGAACGTTTTGCTCAAATGTCGAATGGTATTGTATCCGTCCTCAAATCCGTTAGCTTTAGTTTTCTATTCGCTCTTATGCATGATGGACGCATTGGAAATCAGGGTCCAATTGCAAACGAAGCAGCTATTCGCACAACATTCTGGAGTCTTTTTGCTGATAGTCTTCTACTGGAATACACAGGCTCTATGGGTTACTCCATAGTAAATCACATGATCCATAACACTGTTCTTTCTTTCATCTGATACTCGGCTTCTCATACAGATTTTTCAATTTCCCTTGTCCCCTATTTGCATTTTTGAGTTGTAGGCTATAAACTCAAAGAATAAGCAAGAAGGAGACAAGGCATTGATGAAAAAAATCTATTTACTGATCCTAATGTTCACATCCGTAGAAAGTTTTGCTCGTGACGTCCAACGGGATAACTATCTTTTTCGTGATGGAATGTATTCTCCTGTTTACGGTGAAGTTTCAACATTGCTTAGCAGCGAGTATGGAGGCAACCTCAATGCGTATCTCAACGTAGAAGTTGGAATCCAAGCTATAGCACACGAACGACATGCTCTGCTGTTTGGATATAATAAACGTGGTTTTCACCATGGTCATGTGGGTCCAAAGAATTATAAACTTTCGTTGGACGGGCCCGTCGTAGAGTATATTTACAAACTGTATCCTTTTATACCGATGCTTGGTGCCGCATACCTTGTTGGTGGAAAGAAAACAACTCTCAACGAACAATCGGAACTCATTGATGATATCACTCGATTCGAATTAAGAGCCATGCTATCGTATCGATTGAGTGCAGACCTGGGAGCCGATGTGGTCATAGGTTACGTCCATTCTTGGAATACCATTTCGGAATCCAAGATGCAGTTGATAGGTGCGAAGAGAGTGAACAACAAAGATGTGGGTGGCACTATTGTTATTAACGAATATGGACAAAGCAGGTCTCGAAGCGAAAGTTACCTAGTTGGAATTCGCTTTAATAGCTATTGATTGTATTTCTACAGAAATAGAAAATTGATAACCGTTGACTGGAATACTACGAAGGAATTGCTGATTGGAAGATGCCTGGAAATCTCATAGCAGCATGCAAGAGACTCCCAGGATTTCAAGCTGCTAGCAGCTGCAGCTAGCACTACAGGAAGAACCGCAACGACGTCCACAACGACGACCGCAGCGACGACCACAACGGTGACCGCAGCGATGACCACCACCGTGACCACCACCGTGACCACCATGACCACCACCATGACCGCGCTCGTTTCTTACTACAGAAATTTCCTTAACCATGATGAACTCCTTAAAATGTTGAGATTAAGTTAGTTCATTTCTAACATTAAGAATTGTCTAAGTACATTCCGTCAATTTGACTTGGATTGAATTCCGCAATTTTTAAAGCAAAACTGCCTTAGAAGTTATGCGAACAGCCGTTCAACGCAATCCAGATAACGCGGCATGTATTCATTTTTCTGAATACCGCAACCAACGTTTACAATGTATTCACAGTTTGATGTAAAAATTCTTGCAATCTCTGATGTGATAGCGAAGCTTTCTGCAAAGATCAGCCTAAGATCCATTCAAGGTTTTTACGCGTTGTAGAAGCTCAAGGCCCCATTCATCGTGAATGCTCAATAGCTTGACTTCTTTTTCCAGTCGATCAACTAGCAAGACCCTATTTTCTGCATCGAAAGGTCTTTGTTCTAAGAGAAGCTCTGCCATACCCCATTTTAGATTTTTGAGCCTTTCCTCTTTCGATAGTAGGGAATATCCCAAATAATCTTTCACAAACATAGAAAACAAATTCCATCCAGTAGGTCTATTCTCGTTCCATTTATTCAAAAAAGAATAACTCTGAAGAGTTAAGCCACCAAGAGCGAGTTTAGAAAATATAAAATCTGGATTTGTGTTCGTGCAAAAGTTTGAAAACTCTTTTAAAAAATAGTCTCTTGATTGCATGTTTTTTTCATCGTGTGTCATTTTCAATTCAGAAAAGACATAGGACATCTCGTATATTTCTGAACAATTGTATTGAAAAATGTCGCTTTGATAAAAAAAGGTTTGGAAGCGATCCAAACGAATAGTCTCAATAATAACTGCTTTCATCGCTAGAGAAAATCTGTAGCCAAATCTATTCTTCAATTGCATAAACATGTCTCGAACCTGAATCACACGTTCATCAATCAAAGGCCCATTCACAAGTTTTAAATAATAGTCTGTTAGATACTTCTGTTTGATAGAATCGTTGATTTCTATATCTCTGATAGACCGCCCTATAGTATCCAATCTAAAAATCGGACCATCTTCTCCCGCAATTCTTCTCTTTATGAGATCCCAAACCAAAAACAGAATCAAAGGTTCAAACTGGCCCTTGTCTACAGAATTCTTAAATATAAGCGCCGATCCTTTTTTCTCAAAAAAGAAATCTAACTGAGAGCGAGCTAGTTCAATTTTCTTCCCTTTTCGAGCAAGTAGCCCTAAGAGTCTGAAACAAACCGTTTTCGATTTTTCATCGTTCAGCAAACATCTTTCTTCTACAGTGCGTTCAGCACTTTCAAATTGCCCTTGTTCAACAGGTTTTTCCAATCTTCTTAAAACTAACGGAAATATAGCTTTCGCATCATCATCGTTGTATAGCTGCCAAGTCACTTCTTCGCTCACATCGTTAAAATCTCCATATGCTAGGCAGAAACCATAAATTCTAATTCCAAGTTTCTTTTTTTCCGCAGATGGGTTCAAATAAAGCTTCTGCGCAAGGGAAGGAAACTCCTTTACTCGCTTTCCTTTGATGATCAGAGTCGTAATGAGATTGATTGCCTCATTTTGTACCTCACCATCGTCAGAATCTAATGCCTGGATCTCTATGCGCTCTGTAAGCTCGAAATTTCCCTTGCCAACGTCACTGCTGAGCAAACGCAATGCAGATTTCATTTTTTCAGGATCCCCACTCGCAAAAGCCCCATCCACTAAGATATACATTGCAGCAACGCCCTGATCATACTCGCGAAGAAGGGAAAAAAGGTTTTCTGCCAAGGCTTTTCTGTTTTCACTCGCAAAAGATTGCTTCATAAGGTCTATAGCAGTGTCGAAAGCTTTAGATTTTTTAAACAACTCCTTAAACAATCTTATACTGGATGTATTCTCCGCAATGAAAACAGCAGCCTTTGCAAGTTCATCATAAAACTGTTCCTTTTGTGCCAGGTTTACAAGTAACTGTTCTGCAGCGATACTCACTGCTTTATTATCGTCATGAATACCAAGCATACCCACTTTTAGTGCTTCTTCATAAAACATAGAATTTTCAACAAATTTTGATAGAATTTCGAGTCCCTCTAATTTCGAGTATTCATCCTTCTGGTTCAATTGCTTTTGGGCGAATCGAACAAAGTCATTTACATTTTCTATATAGAACGGATTTAAATCATAAAGGGGGGCGTTTGTATAAACATCCTTGGCTTTTTCCATCAATTTGACAATATGAAATCCGATTTTGTTTTCATCGTAGCTTTTAGATCCGAGCATTTTTTTAGACAGTGCAAGAATCTCTTTGCTTTCATCCCATCCAATAAGATTCGAAATTTTTTTAACGGCTACTGTTGTTTTTTGATTCATCAGATTTATAATTTTGCTAGCGATGGGCACTGTTCTTAAATAGTCACTTCCCAAATCGGTATGATGAACAAACGTAACCCTGTTCAAACTCACAACTAAGTCTTTGAGAAGATCTGGTTCAATCTTTTCAATCCCCTCAACCGAAAATACAATTTGACCTGGATCTTGCTTAATCGAAAGCGGACGATGATAGATGGACCAAAGTGATGCCGTTAAGTTGAGTTCAGAAATTTTACGTGGTATATAACCCCCATAATAATGAATACGGAGCTGATAGGAATTTTGCCTTCGCAAATAGATGAGTTTTACAAGAGC